>JAEEGL012625451.1_pt1 | contig 99377 bp, 96 predicted proteins | sample 9134231 | NCBI WGS metagenome assembly JAEEGL01 (sample SAMN16246548, study PRJNA631951) | gut metagenome | biome: gut microbiome; feature: rumen; material: fiber-attached | host: Bos | place: Iran: Karaj | collected 2018-10 | reverse complement strand
TGTTTCGTGCTTTCACCGTGTAACTTCCTCCTTCCACGATCTCTTTGAAGTCTCCACGGTTATTATAGATCTTTATCCAGTCTCGTATTTGTTGTTCAGCTCGAATTGCGTACTTGCTCATCAGTTCCAAAATACTGCTTTTCCCGGACAAGTATTCTTCCACTACTTGTTTCTTGAGTTCTGAACTGTATCTTCTGTTCTTTTCCGGAGTCAGAAATGCCGTTGGGCCTTCTGCTTTAAACTTGGCGATCCATCTCATTACGGTTGTTTTACCTATCCCTCGTGTGTTCATCACATGGTTAGGATTATCCTGACCGCTCAAGCAGTCTTTTACGATCTTTAGCTTTAGCTTTGCTTCATACTTAGGTTTCCCCATAAAAATACCCCCATAAGGTCGACAATGAAATTTTGTTATTTCACTGTCTCCCTTATGGGGAGCATATCATGCGTCAGTTCCCCGTATTATGTTGGTACTTATTATGCGTGCTCTTTCTTGAGGTGAGCGAATCTGGGAAGACCGTTCTCCGTCTTCTGCGTCGTGGGCCCCTGGATGAGGGGCAGGCAGTATCTGACGAATTCGTCAGTCATTCCGTTGTGATCGTCGTTCATCCATTCCACCGGAACAGTGCGCTCCGCGTTGGCTGCCTCGGAGAGGGGAACTGCCACGACATTGCACCTATAATCGTCACCGTCGGCTCTTCTGAGAGCGATCATCTTGTCGGTCTCGCCGTTCGTCGCTGCGAGGACGGCCTGCTTTCCGACTTCATATGCCTCCTGCAGATCGACTCCGGATGCGCAGTGCGCGGCGCAGCGCTGCAGCAGGGAGAGCTCGATGCCGCGGACCTTGGCGCCTGTGTGGGACTGAACGAGGTTAGCGAGCGTTCCGGCGAGTCCGCCCATCTGTGAGTGGCCGAAAGCGTCCTTTGTCTGTGCAAGATTGCTTCCCAGCTCGGAGATGAAGTTGCCTTCCGCGTCATGCACGCCTTCCGAAACGGCGACGATGCACTTGCCCTTCTCTTCACGGACTCTGTCGATGTCTGCGAGGAACTGGTCAACGCTGAACGGTACTTCGGGCAGATAAACGAGGTCGGGGCCTTCGCCGATCACGTTTGCAAGGTGAGCGGCGGCGGTGAGCCAGCCTGCGTTTCTTCCCATGATCTCGAAGATGACTATCGGGGCATTGACGCCGTATGCGATGGCGTCGAGGGATACTTCCGCGACCGAGGTGGCGATGTACTTCGCTGCGCTGGCGAATCCGGGGCAGTGGTCGGTGCCGGCCAGGTCGTTGTCGATGGTCTTGGGAACACCGATGATGTTGCAGTCGTAACCGACCTTCTGCATGTATTTGGATACCTTGTTGCAGGTGTCCATGGAGTCGTTTCCGCCGTTATAGAAGAAATAGCGGATATCATACTTCTTGAAGATCTCGAGGATGCGTTTGTAGTCTGTGTCGTCCACGTCGCTGTCCTTGAGCTTGTATCTGCAGGAACCGAGGGCGGAAGAGGGAGTGCCGCTCAGAAGAGCGATCTCACGGGGATCTTCCTTGCCGCAGTCAAAGATCCTGTCCTCGAGAATACCGAGTATGCCGTTCTCGGCGGCGAGCACTCTGGTTATGTTCTCGTTTGCGAGAGCCGTCTCAATGACGCCCTGCGCGCTGGCGTTGATGACCGATGTCGGACCGCCGGACTGGCCGACGATGCATGCGCCTTTAAGTACTGACATATCTATTAGCCTCCAAATGAATTTGATTACACAAAATAACGACAATAATATAGCATACTGACGGCTGTCAATCAATTGAGAAGGCATAAGTATCGCGGCCTGCGGCGCCTTTTTCTGCCGCAGGAGCCCCCGGCGGCACAGACTCATGACTGAGCTGCGGCCGCGTCAGTCCGAATGGGGAGAATAAAGTGAAGGAGTTTTGCTTTGCAATGAGTTAGTTATCGCTAACCGGTTGAATTAAACGCGTGCCGCTACTATAATAGAAACGAACGCATATCGATATAATCGATTTGAAATGTTATAAGGAAAAAGGAGAAAAACATGCCACTCGTAACAACAAAGGAAATGTTCGAAAAGGCCTACAACGGCGGATATGCTATCGGCGCATTCAACGTCAATAACATGGAGATCGTCCAGGGCATTACCGAAGCGGGCAAGGAGCTCAATGCTCCCATGATCCTTCAGGTATCCAAGGGCGCCCGCGCTTATGCGAACCGCACATACCTCAGGAAGCTCGTCGAAGCTGCCGTCGAGGAGACCGGCCTTCCGATCGCGCTCCATCTGGACCACGGCGATTCATTTGAGCTCTGCAAGGACTGCATCGACGACGGATTCACCTCTGTCATGATCGACGCTTCCTCCAAGCCGTTCGAAGAGAACATCGCCCTCACAAAGAAGGTAGTCGAGTATGCCCATGACCACGGCGTGGTCGTTGAGGCTGAGCTCGGCACCCTCGCCGGAATCGAAGACGAAGTCAACGTCTCCGCGGAAGACAGCTCATACACCCGTCCCGAGGACGTGGAGGAGTTCGTCACCCGCTCCGGATGCGACAGCCTTGCCATCGCTATCGGCACCAGCCACGGCGCATACAAGTTCAAACCCGGCACGAAGCCCCAGCTCCGCTTTGACATTCTCGAGGAAGTCAGCCGCCGTCTGCCCGGTTTCCCGATCGTACTGCACGGTTCTTCCAGCGTTCCTCAGGACCTGGTAGCTATCATCAACCAGTACGGCGGAAACATGCCCGATGCCATCGGTGTCCCGGAAGATCAGCTGCGTGAGGCTGCAAGGCTCGCCGTCTGCAAGATCAACATCGACTCCGACCTGCGTCTCGCCATGACCGCGATGGTCCGTCAGTATCTCGCAGAGCATCCCGCAGACTTCGACCCGCGTCAGTACCTCAAACCCGCCCGCGAAGCCATCAAGAAGCTCGTTGCGCATAAGATCGTCGACGTCCTCGGCTGCGACGGAAAGGCATGATCTGTCTGACAGACATTCTTCTTTGAAACAGTCTATATAATAAGCGCCGTCTTCCAAAAGAAGACGGCGCTCTTTCTGTTTATGAACCTATCTGAGGACTTCCGCCAGTATACTGACTCCGGCAAGGACGCCGAGCACTGCGAGGATCACGCCGCAGATGAGGATGAAGAGATTCTCTTTTCTCTCCCTGACGTCGCCTTCCGAGGGGGAGTAGTACAGTTTCATCTCATCGCCGATGCGGAAGGATTCCTTCCTTCCGGAGTTGATGTTGCACCTGCGCATCATGCTGACTCCGTCCAGAATATATCTGACGACGGGGTAGTAGGTGAACTTGCCGCTGCCGGCCAGCCTTCCGGGTCTTGAGATCTGCCTCTCGTATATATCGGTTATCTCGGCGCTCAGGGGCTGAAGTTTTTTCTTTCTCAGAGAGATGTAATTTGATATCATACCTGCGCCTGCGCCGAGCAGGATGAGGGACAGGCATGCCATGGCCGCGATCTGCTTCTGCTGTATCTGGAAAAGAGCGAGCAGGATGAGCAGAGCACCGCCCAGCATTCCGAGCCACGGGTGGAACAGCCACTCGTTGATGCCGTTGGTCAGAGTCGGCTCGGGAGAGGTCCTGTCGAAGTAGAGAAGGACCTTCTGCCTGACGGGATATTCCACGGGGGACTAGATGACGTATCTTTCCTTTTTGCCGGTCCTGGGATCGGCTGATTCGACTGTAGTCTCGAAATAGTCGAACACCTGTCTGTCGAACTTATCCTTCTTAGTGACATGCTTCGTCAGTTTGACCTCGGCTTCCCTGGTCGCCCCGAAACGGGCTCTGCGGCGGTATTCGCGGACCTGACCGGATTCCACCAGGAAGATCACTATGCCGGGAATGAACATCAGATACTGGGAAAAATCGGACATGAAAGCCTCCGTAATGTTATAATCTCATTGATGAAAATGATCTGTTTATCACTGCGGGAGTATTAAACGGTATGATGCAAAACGACAGGAAAGCTTTGTTCCTTGACCTCGACGGCACGCTGCTGACTGATGACAAGCAGATACCCGAGGGCAACAGGGAAGCTATATACAGGATGCTGGAACAGGGTCACAGCGTTATCATAGCCACCGGAAGACCTCTGGTCAGCGCCGTGCTGCAGGCTGAAAAGCTGGGGCTGACATCCAGAGGATGCTATATCATCGCGTTCAACGGGGGAACGCTGTACGATTCCTTTGAGAAAAAGGTGATCTACAGGTCGACGATCCCGCTTGAGATAGTGACTAAGGTGTTCGCGGAAGCGAACAAAAGGGGCATACACATCCAGACATACCGGGACGACAAGGTCGTCGTGGAGCCTGCGGGCGACGATGACATCGTTCGCCAGTACTGCTCAAAGATCATCGTGGAGCACGAGGTGATCCCCGATATCAGGATGCTTGATGAGGAACCGGTCAAGATGCTCATCATAGATATGAACGATCCCGCTCCGCTGGAGGAGTTCCGTCAGTGGGTGGCCTCCTGGGGCGATGATGTGCTGGATACGTTCTTCTCCAACGACCAGTACGTGGAGATAGTGAGCAAGGGGCTCAACAAGGGAAACGCCCTGCTGCAGATGGCTGAGATCCTCGGCGTCGACCGAGAGAACACGATATCGGCCGGAGATGCAGGCAACGATCTGCAGATGATCGAGGCTGCAGGGCTCGGCTGTGCGATGAGCAACGCGACGGACGAGATCAAGGCCGCAGCGGGATACATCACAGAGCGTGACAACAATGAGTGCGGCGTTGCGGAGATAATCGACAGATTCATCCTCGCATGACGCCCTGCGGCTTCTTCAGGAAGTCGGGACGATGAGGATGTCTGCGCCGCTCCTCCTGAGCTGTTCTATGATCTGCGGATCGGCCTGGTCGTCTGTGATCAGAGTGTAATCGCAGTCGTAGGTGCAGCTTCCGTATGAAGTCTTCCTGTCAGACCTTTTATGAAGTTTAGTATGATCCGCCAGTATGTAAAGATGCCGGCGGGTCTTTGCTATCATGACCTCATTTATGCCTATCTCATTCGGGATGTCATACATGAACTCGGCGTCCTCGTATACGGCGGCGCAGCCGATGAATGTCTTCTCTGCCTGGGCCTCGAGCAGGCTCTGCATGGTGAGTTCCCCCACGAGGATCCTGCCCCTTAGGTCGCCTCCGGTCATGCGCACCGAGATGTTCTGGGGATATTCCTCTCCCATGACCCATCCGTTGTTGGTTATGACCTGGATGTTTCTGTCCTTTACATATCTGAGCAGGTTGAGAGCGGTGCGGCCGCCGTTGATGAATACGGTGTCGCCGTCCTCCACGAAGGTGGAGGCAAACTCCGATATCCTGTCCCTGCATTCGGAGACTTCGGAATTGAACCTTCTGGAATTGTAATACTCATCGAGGGTGGCGGCTCCGCCGTGCGTCCTGCGAAGATGCCCTTTTTCCTCCAAATAGCTGAGATCCCTTCTGACCGTCATCAGGGAGATGCCGAAACGCTCGGCGATCTCCTCGGAACGCACTTCTCCGTTCTCAAGGACCATCCTGAGGATGTTCTGCTGACGCTCATCGACGCTCTTCTTGTCTTTTTTCATTGGATGGACCTCGCTTTCACTGGAACCTGTCTATCAGAGCAGGCAGCTCTTTGAAACTTGAGAAGGTGACTGTGCTTTTGGCGGCTTCCTGTATCCCCGGATGATCAACGGGTACCGGCATTCCTTCCGGTATGGGGGCTTTGTCGGGGCAGAACCATGCAGCCTTAAGTCCGGCGGCTTCTGCGCCGCCTATGTCGCTTTTCAGGTTGTCTCCGACATACAGGCACTCACTCGGGGAAAAACCCGCCTTGCCGCAGCACATCAGGAAGAGGGCGCTTTCGGGCTTCTCGGAACCGGCTTCTTCGCTGGAGACTATGAAATCGAACAGCGGCAGTAATCCGAGGGCTTCAAGCTTGCGGAACTGCATCACCGATGTCATGTTGGTGCCTATGCCCAGCACGATCCCTTTTTCCCTTAACTGCATGAGAACTTCGGAAAGTCCAGGGAAAACAACCGATGAAGCGGTGAGGGTGTCCCAGTAGATATCATACATCCTGAGCGCGTGCGGGGACAGAGGCAGTTTTTTTAGTTCCAGGATGCGCTGGAATCTTATGAGCCGGTTGTGGATGACTGCCTTTTTGCCCGCTTCTCTGCTCATCTGCAGGAAGGAATCCCTGACCAGAGACTCTGTCTCCGCTCTGTTCCATCCAAAATGTTTCAGCGCGTAGTCCTCGACTGCCGTCATCGCGGCGGCGTTCGCGCTGTCATAATCGTAAAGAGTATTGTCTATGTCGAAAATAACTGATTTTATCATGTAGTGAATGTTCTGATTTAAACGAGACCGGATCACTCCGGACATCCTGATGTCCCAGTGCGATCCGGTCTTGTTTTATGCAGTTGTTTCTGCCCGTACAGCGCGGCTGCGCTGTCAGCCGAGGAGACCCGCCTCCTGGAGGGCCGCTTCTATCTCTTTGTCGGACATTACGTTCTTGAGAGCTATCACGGTCTTGCCGGCAGCGGCAAGTTCCTCAAAGTTCTTGGAGAAGGTGCGGGCGCAGAAGACTACGTCATAGTTGCGCGCGGCGCTCTTGCCTTCCGAAACGGAACAGTGACGAAGCTCAGCGGGCTTGATGTCGTATTTCTTCATGACTTTCTTTATGGCATTCTCCATCATGAGAGAGGAGCCGGCGCCGTTCGCGCAGCACGCAAGGAGCTTCTTGTTGTCGAGTTTAGCCATTTATCTACCTCCGAGATCATTGTTGTGCGGTAAAAAGACCGCACTTTCAGTATCGGAGGGATGCCGGATGTTATGCGGCATCCCTTCAATTATAGAGCAAATTAATAAGTTTAGAAAGATATCACGCCTGGTTGGCTTTCTTCTTTTCCAGATGCTCGACGTAAGCATCGTAGTCCTCGGTGATCAGGAAGTAGCCTTCCGGATCCCTGCGGTACTCGATCTGGGGGAGCGCCAGAAGGACGATGACGACCAGAGCAACACCGACATATCCGAGATAGCGCATCGCGACTGTGAAGAGCGGCCATACGGTATCCCAGTCGAACATTCCGAGATATCCACCGTAATCGGCGAGGCCGACCCAGCCGGCGAAGAGAGCGGCTCCGAATACCTGGATGAGGCCGGAGCAGAAGGGGATGACGAGGCAGGCTTTGAGACCGCCCTTTTCATTGGCCACGAGGCCGATGGTGGCGTTGTCAAAGAAGACGGGGACGAATCCGCAGATGATGATCGTGGGGGATCCGAGGAGGATCAGGGTCACGATGGCAACGATCTGTCCGGCGAGACCTGCGAGGAATCCGAAGGTCACGGCGTTGGAATCGCCGAAGCCGTAGCAGACTGCGCAGTCGACACCGGGTACGGAAGCGGGCAGGAGCTTGTCAGCGATTCCCTGGAAGGAAGCTGTGAGCTCGGAGACGAAGGTGCGTACGCCGAGCTGCAGGATCGCGAGATAAACGGCGAACTGCAGGCAGGTGTTGAACACATAGAACGCGAACGATTCGGTCTCTTTTGTGGCGCCGCTTGCCACGAAGAAGTCTTTTCCGATGATGCTCATGATGATGCCGAAGAATACGGTCATCAGGATGGCGGTGCAGACCATGTTCTCATTGAAGATGGAGAAGAAGCCGGGCATCTCAAGATCGCCGACCTTCTTGACCTTCCTCTTGCCGCCCTTGTCTCCGAAGAGCTTGTCAGCGAGCCAGTAACCGAGGCGGATACCGAGCATCTGCTGGTGGGCGATGGCGAATCCGGCACCTTCCGTGAGTTCCTGCATGGGCTTGACTGTCAGGTTGGATCCGACTGCCCAGTAGGCTCCGAGGATGACGGACATGACGATCAGAAGGGCTACGTTGTGCTCTGCGATCTTCCCTTCGTGCACAGGTTTGGGGTGGCGCAGCGCGGAGGTGTCTGGTATCTGATCGCCTGTACGCTGAAATCTGCGCATGCATTCAGGGATGACTGGACCTGCCTCGGAAGGATCTGGGTGCCGAACTTCCGGAGAATATCAGGGAATACGGCGAAGACAACCAGCTCAAGCTGCAGCCGCTGGTGAGCGGACTGTACAAGAACCACGGATTCTGCCGCTGCGAGGAGAACGGATACGGATTCTTCATGGTGGGCACCGAGAACGGTGTCTACAGAGTGGATCTGCCCGAGGAGAAGGGCGGAGAGTGGAAGGCCGAGTGTGTCCTCGAAGTGCCGACCAGCGACATGCTATACCAGGACTATGACGGAGACGGGAACAGAGAGCTTCTGATCCTCTCGCCGTTCCACGGCGATACTCTCTCGGTCTACAAGGACAGCGGCGAAGGATTCAAAGAGGTATTCACCTGCGGCAAAAAGATGCCGTTCCTGCATGCGATCTGGGGAGCCGAACTGTTCGGAAGACAGGTGGCTCTGATCGGCAACCGTCAGGAGGACAGAGAACTCCTGGCTGTTTACCATGACGGAACGGACTATGTAATCGACGTTCTGGATGCCGGAGCAGGTCCCGCAAACTGCATGCACTTCAGGAACGGCGACAGGGACATGATCCTCGCCGCCAACAGAGAGACCGACGAAGTCGCTCTCTACACGCTGTATGAATGAGGTGCCGGATGGAAGAGAACAGATCCTATTCACTGGGACTTTATGAGAAGGCGATACCGGTGGGAATGACTTTCCCCCAGATGTTCGCCATAGCCAAACAGTGCGGGTTCGACAGGCTGGAGATAAGCGTGGACGAGACCGACTGGAGACAGGAGCGTCTTGAGTGGGACTCCTCCAGGCAGAGAGAGCTCGGAGCTCTGTCAAGGGCGATGGGATGCTCCGCTGCTGACAATGTGCCTTTCCGGGCACAGAAAATATCCCTTTGGCTCCCATGACAGCGAGACACGCAGGCGCTCTTTGGGATATAATGGAGAAGGTGATAAGATTCGCCGATAACGCCGGAATATCCGTCATCCAGCTCGCTGGATACGACGTATACTACGAGCAGGGCGACGACGACACCAGAAAATGGTTCGCGGAGAACCTGCGCAGGTCAGTCGATATGGCTGCGAAGACCGGAGTGGTCCTTGCGTTCGAGACCATGGAGACGCCGTTCATGGATACCGTCGAAAAATCCATGAAGTACGTCAGTGAGATCGGATCTCCCTGGCTCGGAGTCTATCCCGACATAGGGAACCTCAAGAATGCCGCGGTGCTTTACGGCACCGATGTGGTGGAGGATATGATGCTCGGAGCAGGACACATTTTCGCTGTCCATCTCAAGGAGACCAAGCCGGGGCTATACAGGGACATGAACTTCGGGGACAGCACCGGACACACCGAGTACGAGCGCTGCATCGAAGCCAGTCTCAGGATGGGCGTAAGGATGTTCACCGGCGAGTTCTGGTACCAGAAGGGCCAGGACTACATGAGCGTGATCGCCGATTCCGCGAAGTTCCTCAGGGAAAAGATAGAGGCGTCGGCTGAAAATTTGGCACATTAAGCAAAGGAGATATCATCGAAATGTTAGAGCAGCTCAAAAAAGAAGTATTTGAAGCCAATATGCTTCTACCGAAGTATGGCCTTGTCACATTCACCTGGGGCAATGTCTCGGGCATCGACCGTGAGAGCGGACTGGTCGTCATCAAGCCCAGCGGTGTCGATTATGACATCATGAAGGCGGAAGACATGGTAGTCGTGGATCTCAACGGCAAGGTCGTGGAAGGAAAACTGAAGCCCTCCTCCGACACAGCCACCCATGTGGAACTTTACAAGGCGTTCCCCAACATCGGCGGAGTAGTGCATACCCATTCGCCCTTCGCCACCAGCTGGGCGCAGTCAGGCAGGAGCATTCCCTGCTACGGCACCACCCACGCGGACTATTTCTACGGCGAGGTCCCGACTCTCCGCTGCCTGACAGCCGAAGAGATCGAGGAAGCCTACGAAGAGAACACGGGGCACCTGATCGTCAATGAGTTCGCAAGGCTGAACAAGGACTATGAGGCTGTTTCCGCCGTCCTGTGCAAGAACCACGGACCCTTCTGCTGGGGCAAGAACCCGGAAGATTCAGTCCACTGCGCAGTCGTCCTCGAAGAGGTCGCAAAGATGGCTTTCTGGACCGAACTGATACAGCCCAAGGTACAGCCCGCACCGCAGGAGCTTCAGGACAAACACTATTACCGCAAGCACGGCGCCAACGCCTATTACGGACAGAACTGAGAAGGCTGACGCCTATCAACATCAAAGGAGAACATCATGAAGGAATTTGAATTCGTCGTAACAGATCCCGTAGGTATCCACGCACGTCCCGCCGGGAACCTCGTAAAGGAGATCAAGAAGTACACCGATTCCAAGATCAGCCTCACAAAGGGCGAGAAGACCGTTGACGGTCTGCGCCTCATGGCTGTCATGGGCCTCGGCGTAAAGCAGGGCGAGACCGTCAAGTTCACGGTCGAAGGCGGAGATGAGGATGCCGTAGTGGAATCCCTGAGCGCCTGGCTCAAAGAGAACCTCTGATAAAAGCCGGAGCAGACGGCACAGCCGTCTGCTCCTTTCAAATCCAAAAACAGTTAGGAGAATACCGATGATCACTATTCAGGGAAAAGGTGTTTCCACAGGAGTGGCAGAAGGTCCCCTTTATTTCTATAAGCGCGCAGTTACCACTCTGAAAAGGTATACCGTAGAGGATACCGAGAGCGAATGGAAAAGGTTCAAGGATGCCCAGCAGAAGTGCATAGACCAGCTCGGCGAGCTAGCTGAGAAGGCAAGGGAAGAGGCGGGCGATGAGGCTGCAATGCTCTTCGAGACCCACCAGATGATGGCCGAGGACCTCGACTATGAGGAAGCGGTACAGGCTCTCATTCTGGAGGAAGGCAACAACGCGGAAGCGGCTGTCACCGACACATCGGTCCAGTTCGCTGACATGTTCGCTTCAATGGACGACACATACATGCAGGCCAGAGCAGCGGACGTCAAGGACGTGTCCGGACGCATCCTCAACATTCTGTTCGGAGTGGTCCAGGGAGGCATCGATTCCGATGTTCCCGTCATACTGGCCGCGGACGATCTCGCACCGAGCGAGACCATCCAACTGGACAAGAACAAGATACTGGCCTTCGTAACGGAGGGCGGTTCCAGTTCCAGCCATACGGCTATCCTCGCCAGGACCATGGGCATCCCGGCCATCGTCGGGCTCGGAGATCAGATAAAGCCCGAGTTCGAGGGACGTCCCGCCATGGTCGACGGTTCCACGGGTCAGGTATACGTCGATCCCGATGAGGGGACCGTTGCGAACCTCAGAGACAAGAAGAGAAGGCAGCTTGAGTACCAGCAGATGCTGGACGAGCTCAAGGGCAAGGAGAACGTCACGCTGGACGGACAGAATATCCGCGTATTCTGCAACATAGGAAGTCCTGAGGACGTGCACTCGGTGCTTCTGAACGACGCCGACGGCGTCGGACTGTTCCGCAGTGAGTTTCTGTATCTCAACTGCGACGATTATCCCTCTGAGGATTATCAGTTCGAGGCTTACAAGCAGGCGCTCGTCGACATGGAGGGAAGGGAAGTCATAATCCGTACCCTCGACATCGGAGCCGACAAGCAGATCGGTTATTTCGACTTGCCTCATGAGGAGAACCCGGCGCTCGGAAACAGGGCTCTGAGGATATGCCTCAACAGACCTGAGATATTCCACACCCAGCTGAGAGCTCTCTACCGCGCCTCCGCGTACGGACATCTGGGCATCATGTTCCCCATGGTCACCAGCGTCTGGGAGGTCAGGGAAGCGAAGAAGATGTGCGAGCATGTAAAGAACGAGCTCAAGGCAGAGGGCATACCCTACGACGAGCACGTCCAGGTCGGAATCATGATCGAGACACCGGCCGCGGCCGTCATAAGCGACCGGCTCGCCAAAGAGGTGGACTTCTTCTCCTGCGGGACGAATGACCTCACCCAGTACACACTGGCCTGCGACCGTCAGAACAACGACCTGGGAAGGTTCTTCAACCCGCATCATCCCGCCGTGCTCAGGCTTCTGAAGATGGTGACCGACAATGCCCATAAGAACGGCATATGGGTCGGCATCTGCGGCGAGCTCGGGGCGGACCTCGAACTCACCGAGACTTTCCTGTCCATCGGCATAGATGAACTGTCGGTGTCCCCTAGATCGGTACTGCCGCTTCGCAAGAAGATCCGCGAGACGGATGTTTCAAAGGTCAGGGATGATCTCATGGACGATCTCATGGGCGAAGGAAAGATATTCTGAAATCTGCATACAAATAAAGAATGCGGCCGCATGGCCGCATTCTTTGCATATCAGGAACAGTTATTATTTAAATGAAGCGATGAGATCGGCGACCCAGGCGGAGACATCTTTCAGGATGCTGTTGATGTCGATTATCGTCACGTCGGCGATCGTCTGAAGCACATATAGCACCGTCAGTATGGTGAAAGCCACCAACAGCGCCACCAGGATCACATGGAAGAATGCACCGAAACAGCCTCTTTTTGCACCGCTGTTCCTGTCCATGAGCTGCCTCGTGTTCTCCTTGAGCATCCGCTTCTCGGCTCTTCTGGCCCTTCCACTCTTCTTTTCGGAGGAAGAGGACATCTTGTCGAAGATGGTTTCTCCGTCACCGGAACTCAGATACTTCTCCATATCTTCCGAGACGTTCCATTCGAAAACATCTTCCGGCTTATCCCCTTGGTCGTCCTGGGGCTGATCCTCTGCTTTGCCGTCAGATGAGAATGAGAAGGCCTTTTCGTCAGTTTTTTCCAGATCCCGCGGTACTGTTTGCGGGTGAGCTTCTTCAGGATATTCCTCAGCATGGCTGACCTCCTCGCGTTCATCGGGCTGCGCTTCCCGGACAGGAGCCTCTTCTTCCTTCCTGGATGGGACAGAGGAAGGCTTGGGCTCGTCGTTCGCACCTGAATAGGGCACATTGTCGAATCTGCCTGTCCCGGTAAACACGACGGTCTGTCTGGGTTCGGATGACCCCGTGTCGGAGACATCCCCGCCGCCTTCATTTTCGTTCAGTTTCCTGTCGACTCTCGCCAGAAGCTGGGAGAGATAATCATTGGTTTCGGGCATATGATCAGTTATCCTCCGTGAGATCTTCTCCGGTCAGCAGGCTCAGATCGTTCCTGAGCAGCTGCTCCGCTTTATCTATAAAGTTGTCCCTGACGGTATTGGCAGCCCTGAGGGACGGCACATATACGGAAAGAGAATACAGCGGTCCGTCCGTGCTGTCGGAGATGGAACAGAATACCTCGTAACCGGTCTCTGTCCTCTTTATCTCTACCTTGTTGTCGTGGCTCTTGCGCTCATGCTCTGCGAGATATCTCAGGGAATCTCCCGCCTTGCTGCGCACTGAAAAAGGGAGGTCACCGGAAAGCATCGCGGCGATCTGTCTTCCGCTTTCCGAGATGCGGTAGCGGTCATCCTCAAGGATGATCTGCCCGGAATCCGTCAGCTCGGTAAGCGCTGATACCAGTTCGAAGTAGTTCACCAGACCGTCCTTTGAGACGGCTGATACCAGGACATCTCTCGGGACCGGCTGGTCCTGGATGTTCAGCAGGTAGCAGCAGAGGATCTTGACCTCGGAGTGCGAGGTGAGTCCGCCGGGTACTATTCCCTCTGTGAAAGCGTCATTCGGCATGGGGGTATCCTCCCTTCTGAAACAGTATTATATCACATGAAAGTAGATGAAACGTTGCAAGAAACCTTATTTCTTGTATAATACTTCTGTAATTCGGAGGATGACAGGATTGGATATCAAGGTAGGAGACATCATCACTGTAAAGAAACAGCATCCCTGCGGAAGCAACACTTTTGAGGTGCTGCGCATCGGCATGGATTTCAAGATAAAGTGCGAAGGCTGCGGCCGGGAGATCATGCTCCCGAGGCAGAAAGTCGAGAAGAGCATAAGGAAGATCAACGGAGAAAGGGTGATCCGCTCGTAATGTTTGAGAAACTGAAAAAGATCAGGGAGAGATTCGAGGAGGTGTACCGCCTCCTGCAGCTTCCCGACACGGTGAGCGATCAGGAACTGTACAGGGATCTCAATAAGGAATACAAGAACCTGATGCCTGTGGTGGATGAGTTCAACAGGTATCTTGACAACAAGAAGGAAGCGGAAGAGGCTGAGGAGATCCTCAGTGATCCGGACTCAGACGAAGATCTCAGGGAGATGGCGAGGGAACAGAAAGAGGATGCTCTTGCCGCCATGCGGACCGGCGAGGAGGAGCTCAAGGTACTGCTGCTGCCGAAGGATGAGGACGACGACAAGAACGTCATAGTTGAGATAAGAGCAGGCACAGGCGGAGAAGAAGCGGCATTGTTCGCAGCGGATCTCTACAGGATGTACAGCATGTATGCCGTGACTCAGAACTGGAAGACCGAAGTCATCAATGAGAATGAGACTGAGCTCGGCGGCTATAAGGAGATAAGCTTCATCGTCAACGGCAAAGGCGCGTACAGCCGGCTCAAGTATGAGAGCGGAACTCACAGAGTCCAGAGAGTTCCCGAGACCGAATCGCAGGGAAGGATACAGACTTCTGCCTGCACGGTGGCGACTCTGCCGGAAGCAGAGGATGTGGAGCTTGAGATAAATCCCAAGGACCTGCAGATAGACACCTTCCGCTCCAGCGGAGCCGGAGGACAGCACGTCAACAAAACGGAATCGGCCATACGCATCACTTATCTTCCGACAGGGCTCGTGGTGGAATGTCAGGACGAGCGCAGCCAGTTCAAGAACAAAGACCGAGCCATGAAGATACTGCGCTCCAAGCTTCTTGAAGAGAAGAAGAGAGAGCAGCAGGGAAAGATCGCTGAGGAGAGAAGGAGCCAGGTCGGATCCGGAGACCGCAGTGAAAGGATCAGGACCTACAATTTCCCCCAGGGCAGAGTGACCGACCACAGAGTCAATCTTACACTTTACAGAATAGACGCTATCATGAACGGAGATCTCGGCGAGATCATAGACGCCCTGGCTACCGCTGACAGAGCGGAAAAACTGAGAGCATCCGGTACGGATGTCTGAGGCATGATTTGAAAACAAAACTTATAAAAGTGAATGAACACAATCTATCTGCTGCAGCTGAGGAAGCGGCGAAGCTCCTCAACGGCGGCAGCGTCGTCGCGATACCCACGGAGACGGTGTACGGCCTTGCCGCTTCCATAAACAGCGAGAGAGCCCTCAGAGAAGTGTACGCCGTCAAGGGCAGGCCGCAGGACAATCCAGTCATTGTACACATCTCTTCCATGGAGATGCTGGACGGCATAGTGGCGGATGTCCCGGAAGCCGCCGTGCTTATTGCAAAGAGATTCTGGCCGGGTCCTCTGACCATGATATTCCGCAAAACGGATAAGGTATCGGATACCATAACATGCGGCATGGACACCGTGGCTGTGAGATTCCCGTCGCATCCCGTGGCCCATGCGATAATAGAAGCGGCGGGAGTGCCGCTGGCGGCCCCGTCAGCCAACCTGTCCGGCAAGCCTTCTCCCACGTCGGCGGAGCACTGCGTGCATGACCTGTGGGGCAGGGTTCCGCTCATCATAGACGGAGGACAGTGCGAAGTCGGAGTCGAGAGCACCGTCGTATCCATGACCGGAGATCACCCGGTCATCCTCAGACCCGGCATCGTATCCCTTGAGCAGATAAGGGAACTGATACCTTCCGCGGAAGTCTCGGAAGCCGTGACGAGAAAGGTCGGCGAGGATGAGAAGGTGATGTCTCCCGGCCTCAAATACAAGCATTATTCACCGGAATGCAAGGTAACCCTTGTCAAAGGCGGCCTTGAGGATTTCTCATCCTACGTGAAAGAGAATTACACGGAAGGGGACTATGCGATGTGCTTCTTCGGGGATGAGGAGAGAATAGGCATACCCTGCATACCGTACGGCACGGAGGACGACGCCAGGAGCCAGGCCCACAGCATATTCGCGGTGCTTCGGAAACTTGATGACATCGGAGCGAAGAGGGTGTTCGTGAGAGCGCCTTCCGAGACCGGCCAGTCCATGGCCGTCTCCAACCGTCTGCTCAGAGCGGCGGGCTTTGACGAGGTAGTACTATGAGCATCAGAGTGTACGGCATAACAGGCAGGAGCGGCAGCGGAAAGAGCACGGCCCTGGCCATGCTTTCCCGGATGGGAGTTCCCGTGCTGGACTGCGATCTCATCGTAAGACAGATCGAGACACCGGGGCATGAGTGCTTCGATGAACTGGTGAGGAGCTACCCTCCGCAGATTCTGGACGCAGACGGAGAGCTCGACCGCAGGAGACTGGCAGATATCGCATTCTCAACGCCCGAAGAGACGAAGAAGATCAACAGCATAGTACACAAGCATGTGCTGAAGGAACTGGAAGCGCGGTTCCTGGATCTGGAAAAGGAAGGAAACGCATACTGTGTCGTGGAGGCGCCGCAGCTCTTTGAGAGCGGACTCGACAGGAGATGTGACGACGTGATCCTTGTCACGGCTCCGGAATCCGTCATGAAGAAGCGCATCATGCAGCGGGACGGACTTGACGAAGCAAGGGCCGGAAGGCGCCTGGACGCTCAGATCAGCGAAGACGAGCTGAGGCGAAGGTGCGGCATCATAATAGAGAATGACGCTGAGCCTGATGACCTTCAGCGGAAGATGACTGAACTGAAAAACAAATTGGATAAAGATATAAGTACGGAGGACCAAATGGCAGAAGAGAAGAAGACAGCCGGACAGCAGCTCGAAGAGGAGCTCTTCGCGAAGAACGAGAGCGCGATCAGCAGCTACGGCAAAGAGAACAAAAAAGAGATCGAGGCATACAGCCGCGAGTACATGGATTTCATGAACAGATCCAAGACCGAGAGGGAATTCGCTCACAACGCAGCCGATTACCTCAGGGACAAGGGCTTCAGTGAATTCGAGCCCGGGAAGAAGTACTCCGCGGGGGACAGGGTATACTGGCTCAACCACAACAAGAGCCTGGTCGCTGCTGTGATCGGCACCAGACCCCTGGAGGACGGCACGCTCATCGCGGCCGCTCACATCGACAGCCCCAGGATCGACATTAGGCCTCACCCGCTGTATGAGTCCGAGAGCATCGCGCTCTTCAAGACGCACTATTACGGCGGACTCAAGAACTATCAGTGGGTCACCCTGCCTCTGGCTCTGCACGGAGTCGTGTCAAGAAAGGATGGTACTGATGTCAATATCGTCATCGGTGAGGACGATGACGATCCGATCTTCTACATAAGCGATCTGCTTCCGCATCTCGCGGGCAAGGCCCAGGGTTCCAGGACTTCCAGGGAAGTCATCAGCGCCGAGGAACTGAACATAATCCTGGGCACCGAACCCTACGACGACGACAAGGTCAAGGAACCTGTAAAGCTCCAGGTGCTCAAGGTCCTCAATGACAGATACGGCATCACGGAGGAGGACTTCATCTCCGCTGAGCTGGAGATCGTTCCCGCGATGAAGGCCAGGTATGTGGGATTTGACAAGACCCTGATGGCTGCCTACGGACATGACGACAAGATCTGCGGATACACATCCATGACCGCTCTCGCTGACCTCAAGGATCCGGAGAAGACATGCGTTCTGATCCTCGCCGACAAGGAGGAGATAGGAAGCGTAGGGAACACCGGTATGGATTCCGACCTGCTGCGCAACTTCGTAACGTTCCTGTGCGGACCCATCGGCACGATGCCGGAGCTGGTATATGTCAATTCCAAGTGTCTGTCTGCGGATGTGTCCGCGGCATTCGATCCGACTTTCCCGATGGTGCATGAGCGCATGAATGCTCCCTATCTCAACAGAGGACCCGTGGTGAGCAAGTATCTCGGCTCCGGAGGAAAGGGAGGCTCAAACGATGCTCACGCCGAATATGTCGGAGAGCTGAGAAGGATGTGGGCTGAAGCCGGCGTGCCGTGGCAGCTCGCAGAGCTCGGAAAGATCGATGAGGGCGGCGGCGGAACAGTAGCGAAGTTCATCGCCAGACTCGGTGTGGATACGATCGACATCGGGGTTGCACTGCTCTCCATGCATTCGCCCTACGAGATAGCTGCGACTCTGGATCTCTACGCCATGACAAAGGCAGTGGCCGCGTTCTACGAGAAGATGTAGATCTCACCGATAAAAAAAACAGCAGGCTGCCCGTACGGGCAGCCTGCTTTTGCGTATATGAAAAGATCCTGCGTTCAGCGGACGGATTCCTGTCTGTCCTTGAGCGTCTTGGCGAACGGCGCTATGAGCACCGCGGCGATGGTGGTTATGATGATCTCAGGGATCATGTAGGAGCCGTTGTATACGGCGCTGTAGAGCATCATGAGAGCGGTACCGCTGAACCTGGAGAGGACCGTCTCACCGAAGGATGACATGTTCTCAAAGAACCACTCGGCATATTCTCCCCAGACCACTACGCCGGAGATGAAATGAGAGAGGAATCTGAGCACGGTGGCGGTAAGAGATCCCAAAGCGAGAGCGCGGCGCGGATCGCTGTTCTTGCGGTACATGCCGCCGAGACCCAGCACCGTGAAAGCGACCAGATAGTCAAAGAGAAGTTCAACTGCGAACGCAACGGGACCGAGACCGGATCCTGAGAATCCGGTTATCAGCTGTATGAGTGAGAAAGCGAAAGCAGTGAGGAGACCCTGCTTCACTCCGAATACATAGGATGCCAGTATTATCGGCAGCATTGAGCAGAAGGTCACCGATCCGCCGTTGGGAAGGAACTTGAACTTGGGGAAGATCGACAGCACTGCTGACACTGCCAGAAGAAGCGCGCATGACACCAGTATGCGGAGTTTGTTGTTTTTCATGGATTTTTACCCTTTCTCCCTGTCGGGATCTTTAATTTGATCTTGCAGCACCGACGGCTGCGGAAAAAAGAAAAGCGGCAGAAAACTGCCGCTTGTACGTCTACTACAAAGCACTCCCTACGACGTGATTAAACGACAGGTTCCAAGGGATCGGATCGCTCCGTCTCAGCCTTTCGGCACCCCTGTGCTGCATTATTCTGTTTTTCCAACAGTCAGTCTACTCGCGCATATACCACTCTGTCAAGTGATGAGTAATCTTTTTTTACCGTGACTGACTTGTATCCGTTCTGCTTCAGCAGATCCGTTATGCTTCCTGCCTGATCGTTTCCTATCTCAAAGGCAATGAGCCCGTCTTCCGCCAGCTTTGAACGGTATGCAGGGATGATGTGCCGGTAGAAACTGAGCCCGTCCTCTCCGCCGAGGAATGCCATGCGGGGCTCTTCTCTGAGCTCGTCAAAGTTTTCCCTGTAATCATCCGGCGTTATGTACGGAGGGTTGCATACTATGAGATCCTGCGAACCGTCAGCAATATCATCCTGGTACAGAAAGACATCAGCCTGCCTGATCTCGATGGCCCCGCAGAGCTCCCGCGCGTTCTCCGCAAGGAGACTGCACGCTTCTGCGGACAGTTCCACCGCCGTGACGGATGAAGCGGGAAATGCCCGCTTGAGCGAAATGGCCAGTATGCCTGTGCCGCTGCAGAGATCGGTGATCGCAGGACTCTGCCTGCCGGTCAGAAGATCGATGCAGGTCTCGGCGAGGATCTCGGTCTCGGGGCGGGGAATCAGGGCGCGCCTGTCGACCTTGACCTCAAAATCCAGAAAAGGCCACCGCCCGCTTATATACTGGAGCGGCTCCCCGGAAGCACGTCTGCGTGACAGCTCTTTTATCCTTTCCAGTTCATCCTCCGAGAGGATATGAGTTATCTCGAATCTTTTATGGCCTGTAGCTGTCTCATAGATCACGCTGACATCGTTCTCAGTGGGATGTATGCCATCTTCCAGTATGCTTCTTATGAGACGGCATGCTTCGAAGGAAGTCATAGCTGCGCCTCGGAGAGGTCCTCCGGTATCACCGCTTTCATTGCGGTGATGGCGACCTCGATCATGTCGTCTTCCGGCTCGAACACAGTCATCCTCTGCACCCAGAGCCCCGGAGCGGACATTATCCTGGACAGAAGATTGTCATGCCTGCCCGCGTATTTTATGCACTCATAGGACAGACCCATGACCACCGGCAGGCACAGCAGTTTGTACAGTACCCTCATGGCAGTGGATACCCAGGGAACGAATGAGAATATAAGGATGCTTATGAGCACCGTTATGAACAGGAAACTGGTTCCGCACCTCGGATGGAACCTTCCCATCTTCCTGACGTTCTCAACGGTGAGCTCCTCTCCGGCCTCGAAGCAGAAGATCGTTTTATGTTCCGCACCGTGATACATGAACACGCGCCTGATGTCCTTCATGCGGGAAACAAGGTAGAGGTAGCACAGGAAGATGGCTATCTTAAGAAGGCCTTCTATCAGAGCCTTGAATCCGTCTATGGGAAGAATCCTGGCGATGAGCCCTGTTATGACAGTGGGCAGCAGAACGAAAAGCGCGATGGACAGAAATCCCGCCAGGACTGCGGCGACGAGACCTATGGTCTGGTTCATCTTCTCGCCGAGATGGTCCTTTAGCCATCTGTCGAATTTATCCTCCTCGTCGCCGTCGGGAAATGCGATGTCGGTGGATCTCATTATGAAGGAATATCCCGACTTGAGCGCCAGATACATGGCGGCTACGCCTCTGAGGATGGGAATGTCCTTCACGGGATTTGACGGTGTCTGGGATATCTCGGTGCGGATCTCTCCGCTCGGTTCGCGCACAGCGAGACAGGTGAGCCTGGGTCCTTTCATGGAGATGCCCTCTATCACGGCCTGTCCGCCGATGGATGTCTTGAAACTCATTATGATTGCTCCGAAGACGGCGCAGCCTTTCCATGCAGAGGGAGGGTGAGGAACACCGTTGTGCCGTGTCCCAGCTCGCTCTCTATGCGGAGGCTTCCGCCGTGTGATCTCATTATCTCGTCTACCAGCGAGAGACCTATGCCTGTGCCGTAGACCGAGTTGCTTGCCCTGTAATACCTCTCAGTGACTCTGGGTATCTCATCCGCTGGTATTCCGGGACCGCGGTCCTTTACGGAGACGACCGCACTGTCACCCTCCGTGGTGAGCCTGACGGTTATCGTTTTCTTTCGGGAGGAATACTTCAGGGCGTTGTCGAATACGTTGGTGAATACCTGACGCAGCCTGTTCTTGTCTGCGTCTACGATGACCGGTTCATCGGGTTCGGAATACTTGACGTTTATCCCCAGCTTCTGAGCCCTCTGCTCGAGAGTCAGCACGGCATCGGAGAGCTCAGCTCCGAGATCCAGCATCACCGGATCATTCGACAGCTTCCTCTTGGATTCAAGCCTGGAGAAGTCAAGCAGGTCTTCGACCAGGCCGGACAGCCGTTCTGTCTCGCTGGAGATGATGGTCAGTCCGCGCTGATACAGCTCGTCGTCTGTAGAGACATTGCTTATGGTGTCGCTCCATCCCTTGATGGATGTGAGCGGTGTCCTCAGTTCATGGGATATGGATGAGACGAAGTCGTTCTTGAGGTTGTTGGTGCGCTGCAGTTCCGCAGCCATGTCGTTGACTATGTCGCAAAGCTCACCGAACTCCCCGGAATATATGTTGTCTATCCGGGTGTCGAACTGCCCGGCGGCAACGAGCTTGGCAGTGTCTCCGATGGCGTCGATCGGGCGCTTCAGGGAAGCGATGTACAGGCTTCCCGTAAGGCTGACCAGGGCTATGAGGATGAGTCCCACCAGCACGGAAATGCCGACGTTTCTGAGAAGCCTGCCGTCTATCAGTTTCAGGGAGCTGACGAGTCTTACAGCTGCGGCGTCTCCGAATCCGTAACCCAGCATCTGGGTCGCCGAGATGATGTGCTCTCCAGCAGGAGAGTCTCCGATGTGGGAACCGTAACCGCTGTCGGAACTCTGTGCCGCTATGAAGTCGTCGCGGTAGAGCTCATCGGGATAGGCGAAGCCGCTGGAGGTCAGAAGGACCGAGCCGTCTCTTCTCAGGACCATGAGCTCGTATCTGTCCTTCTCGGAGAAGTTCTCCACCAGTTCCACCATGTTTCTGTAGCGTTCCACATATGAGGAGCCGGAGGAGGGGATCGAATCAACTGTGGTGGCTATTCTGAACTTCATGGACTGTTCCGCTGAGAAGTAATAAGTTCTGCGGAACGCGAAGAACACCGCGATGCAGGCCACTATCACTGTGATCACTGTAGGGATCAGAGTGACATAGACCCACCTCTCGGTGACTCCTCCTGGTATCAGTTTTCTGCCTGACGGTTTCATTTTTACGTGGCGCACCACCTGTATCCGAATCCCCAGATCGTCTGCAGATAGACAGGGTTGCTGGGGTCGTCTTCCACCTTTATCCTGAGTCTCCTGATGTTCACGTCTACGATCTTGACATCGCCGTAGTATGACTCGCCCCAGACCGCGTTGAGTATGGAATCGCGGTCCAGCGCCGTCCCGGCATTGTCGAAGAAGAACTCTATTATCTGATACTCGACCTGAGTAAGGTCGAGAGGCTTGCCGTTCTTGGTCACGCGGCGCGCCTTCTTGTCCAAGGTGAAGACCCCCTGTGTCAGCACGGAATCAGCGTCTCTGCTGCCGGATGAGCGTCTGGCGACTGCCTCGACTCTTGCAAGCAGTTCGTTGATGCTGAAGGGCTTCGTGACATAGTCATCCGCACCGATTGACAATCCGCGGATCTTGTCGGCTTCCTGCACCTTTGCGGTCAGCATGATGATGCCGATGTTCTTGTTGGTCTCGCGGATCTGCCTGCAGAGCTCAAGACCGTCCATGCCGGGCAGCATGATATCCAGAAGCGCTATATCGAAACTGTCGGGAGCTTCGTTATAGACTTCCAGGGCTCTTTCTGCGGAGGGCACGCGGACAGCTTCATAGCCGGCGCGGTCCAGGTTGATCGCTATCACGTCGCGGATCGAGTATTCGTCCTCAACGACAAGCACTTTTTTCATCAATACTCTCCCAATCTTAGAATAGAGAAATTGTTTCTTATGAATTCCGATTCTTCCTCTGTGCAGTTGAATCTGCAGTAGAACCGGTTGAATGAGCTGCTTCCGACAAGCACGAAGCCTTCCGAGGTGTACTGGGAGGCGTCGTCGCCAACGCCCAGAACGAGAAGAGTGACAAGGTCGTTGTTTTCGGCGTCATACGCTGTCATCGCGTAGGTGTCATCGGGCTTCTCCCTTATGATGCATTCGCTGATCCATTCCGGCGGCAGGAACATGCAGATGCCGTAGTTGACGGACACATAGGAAAGATCGGAAAGTACGACCCTGCCGTCCTTCACGGTATACCAGTACATGAATGACTCAGGTGACAGGATGTCTGAAGAAGGGGGAACGGAAGAAGGCACACAGGTGCCGGTGTTGAATTTTCTGCTGGTGAGATAATCCGAGTCCTGACGCTGTGTCAGGGATGTGATCTCGAATCCTTCCTCGAAGGCTGCCTCGGTAAGGCCGCCTCCGCTGAAGATGAAGATCTCGGTCTGCAGACCGGCGGCTGTCACCTCATCCACGAATACCGCGTGAGTCCCGTCGAGAAGGATACCGTCCAGTATGTTCTTGATGCCCGAAGTGGTCCTGGAGAGCCTCGCGGTCGCTATGGTGCGAAGGGAGTCGTCATACAGTTTGACCGCCTTGAGCGTATATCCCTCTTCCTGGGACGATCTGGTGGTGTAGCAGAACTCCATCTCGCCGTCCTGATCGAAGTCGAACAGTATGAGGTCGGTGCAGTTCTCCTCCATGCCCAGCTCAAGCTGCTCACTGTGATACTGATAAGCGGCGAAACTGTTGAAGGGGAGGCTGGGAGACGACCATTCGATCAGAAGCACGGGTTTCGATGAACTGCCTCTGAGAAATGAGAAACTGGCTATTCCTTCTCCCGGGCCTTCCAGTTCAGAAGAGATGTAGTAATTGCCTTTGTCATCCGGCTCCAGTATTGCAACGTGCGCGTTGACTCCGGATTCGGGATCGCGGAAGAAGGCGACCGCCTCATCTTTGCCGTCATTGTCGATGTCGAACTGTCTGATGGCCGATCTGTTGGCCCCGGAAAACGGATAAACGAAGGTGGTCTTCGCCGAGTGAGCCATGCCGAGAGCCTGAAGAACGGAAGACTGCTCCTTAGTGAGAGATGGAGCAGAAAGGAGGGAGTCGATGGATTCGGTGTTCCTGCAGCCTGTAAGGAAGATGCACAGAAAAACACAAATAATGAATGCAAACAGCTTTCTTATCTGTACCACCTCCTTGTCATTTTATTGTATAATCAGAGGGCAATTGAGTCAAACGGACACAGGGTGTCCGGTATATCATAAAATACCTATTTTGAGGGAATAAAAATGAAAAAACAGTTTATCGGCGTGATACTGCTGATGATGGGGATGGACAACCTCTGGAACCTGAAAGACAGCGGGATACCTATGGCTCAGTATGAGTCCGGACAGTGGGCGGCATTCATAGTCAGTATCATCATGGTCGTTCTGGGACTGTATCTCGGCGTAGTCGGCTGGCTTGAGTTCAGGAAGACGATGGAACAGAGGGACAGGGAAAAGAAGGAAGCCGAAGGAATGCTCGGATCCGATGCCGCTGCCGGAGACACAAAAGCCGAGACCGGGACCGGGAATAAAGAAAACGATACTGACAAATATCTAAACTGATCATTTTTTCCGGAGGAACAGAAATTGCTCGAACTTAAAAACATATCTTACTCTGTCGAGGACGAGAACGGACATGTGGATATCCTGAAGGATGTCTCCGTCACCTTTGAAGACAGATTCATTGCGATCACCGGACCCAACGGCAGCGGAAAATCCACCCTGGCGAAGATCATCGCAGGCATCATCAGACCGACGTCCGGAACGATATTGTTCGACGGTCAGGATATAACCGGACTGGGCATAGATGAGAGGGCAAAGCTCGGCATCAGCTACGCGTTCCAGCAGCCCATCAGGTTCAAGGGGATAACGGTCAGGGATATCATCTCTCTGGCTTACGGCAAGACTCTTCCGCTCGCCACGGTGTGCGAATATCTATCCCAGGTGGGACTCTGCGCCAGAGATTATGTCGATCGCGAGATCAATGACAGCCTGTCCGGCGGGGAGCTCAAGCGCATAGAGATCGCCACGATCATGGCCCGCGGCACAAAGCTTTCCATTTTTGACGAGCCGGAGGCGGGAATAGATCTCTGGAGCTTCCAGAACCTCATACAGGTATTCGACAAGCTGCGCGAGAAGACCGACGGCATGATCATTATCATCTCCCACCAGGAGAGGATACTCAACATCGCAGACAAGGTGCTGCTGCTGGCAGACGGCAAGATCAGCGACTACGGCTCCAGGGAAGAGATACTTCCCGGGGTGATGAGCGGAGTCGTTGATGTCTGCGGAAAAGTCACAGAACAGGAGGTCATTTAAATGGCTCTTGATCAGATAGAACTCAATCTCCTCAGAGAGATAGCTGATCTGCATCAGATCCCCGACGGAGCATACAACATCAGACTGAACGGAGAGAGCGCCGGCCGCAATTCCACCGAGAACATTACGATAGAGCCCAAGACCGACAAGCCGGGCATCAACATCTACATCAAGCCCGGCACGAAGAACGAGGCGTGTCATATCCCGGTCATGCTCAGCCAGAGCGGGATCACGGAAGTGGTCTACAACGACTTCTTCATCGGAGAGGACGCCGATGTCGTCATCGTCGCGGGATGCGGCATACACAACTGCGGGACCGATCTGACGGAGCACGACGGCGTGCATACCTTCCATGTGGGGAAGAACGCGCATGTCAGATATGTCGAGAAGCATTACGGAGAAGGAGACGGGCTTGCCGACAACGTCCTCAATCCCACGACGATCGTGGAGATAGAGGAGGGCGGACGGATGGAGATGGAGACCACCCAGATAAAGGGGGTCGATTCCACGCTGCGCGAGACCACAGCGCGCTTGGCTGCCGGAGCCAGCATAGAGATCAAAGAGAAGATAATGACGCACGGCAGGCAGACCGCCACGACTAATTTCACCGTCGATCTGGACGGGGAAGGATCCAGCGCGAACGTGGTGTCCAGATCCGTCGCAAGAGATGAATCAAAGCAGAAGTTCGTGTCCTGCATTAGAGGAAATAATGTGTGCACGGGGCACAGCGAGTGCGACGCGATAATCATGGACAATGCGTGCGTCAGCGCCAGCCCCGATATGGACGCCAACAACGTTGAGGCCAGCCTCATCCACGAAGCGGCGATAGGAAAGATCGCCGGTGATCAGATCATCAAGCTTATGACTCTTGGACTCACCGAAGCTGAAGCTGAAGAGCAGATAATAGCAGGCTTTCTGAAGTGATCAGGTAAGGCGGGAGGTCTTTCCGCATTTGACACTTGATGTCCAATTGGATATAATTACTGGGCGTTTGGGCCTATAGCTCAGTTGGGAGAGCGTTCGGTTCGCATCCGAGAGGTCGAGGGTTCGAATCCCTTTAGGTCCACCACACAGATCAACCCCGATCCAGATACAGGATCGGGGTTGTGCTTTTGCCTGACAAAAAAGATCCGGGCACCGTCGGGTGCCCGGATCTGACTGTATGGAAATGCTTTTTCAGTAAATGATCATGCTTTCTTTCTGAGCCTGATCATATTGAAGGAGAGCTTTTTGGCGTGGACATCTATCACGCCGCCGTCCATCTTCGTCCCGGTATTTGCGACGGGACGGATCTGCTCATCCCCATAGGAGTTAGCTGCATAGTCATCGTAGCAGTACATCTCCTGGTGCTCGACGAGCTCATATCCTTCGAAGCCCCTTACATCAAGCTTGACATCCATATCTTCTTCCCAGTTGCGGTTGATAAAGAACACTGCGGCTTCGCCGTTCTCTTCATCGAACGTGGCGGAGGCATCGATATAGGGGATGTCATAATAATCATCCGCCGCGTGGAAGTTGTCGATATCGAATCCCTTCGCGGAGAATGTCGGGGTGTCTATGGCTGGGAGGATGGAGTCTCCCACTCCGTAGTGCCTCAGCTGGTAGAACGGATAGTAGGTAGCGCCGTTCCAGGTGTGCTGGCTGTCGAAGGCTATCGCGCTGCGGATGCCGCCGGTCATGCAGCCTATCTTGACCCTGTCCGCGTGGCGCATCAGCATCACAAGGACCGAAGCCTGTCCGAGGGCATCCATCATGGCGTACTTCCTGCGGAATGTGCGGTCGGAGGGATTCCTCGGGTCGAAACTGTTGAACGGACGGCGTCTGTCGTCCTTGAACTCCGCGTAGGAGTGCAGCGGCAGGTATCCGTTGCGGCCATGATCGACTCTCTCCTGAGCGTTGAAGGAGATGCCGTACTCGTCGAAGGAGATCATAAGCTTGTTGGGATGGCGGTACTTGCTCTGGACATAGTCGCAGATGCCGATCTCGGTGTTGAGGAACTTCTCATACAGAGTGGCGCCGTTGAGGAAAGCAGCGTAGTCTCCCTCGGGAGCCCAGTGATAGTAGTGGATGGAGAGGTAATCCATCAGCGGGTAGCATTCCTCCAGGGCTATCCTCTCCCAATCGGGATAGCGTGTAAGCAGGGGAGAAGAGGAACCGCAGACGCCGATCTTGAGATCGGTATCCATGTATTTGAGGACCTTTGCTACTTCATACGCCTTGATTCCGTATGCCTTGGGATCCTTTTCAAAAGAATTGATCTGCCAGGGGCCGTCCATCTCGTTGCCGAGGTACCATGTCCTGACATTGTACGGCTCGGCGTGGCCGTTCTTCTTTCTAAGGTCGGACCAGTAGGTTCCGCCCTCGAAGTTGGTGTATTCCACGCAGCTGATGGCGCTGTTGATGTCCCCGGTGCCGAGGTTGAGCGTATACAGCGTTTCCGCGCCGGATTTTGCGGCCCACTGAAGGTACTCGTCATGACCGAATTCATTGGGCTCGAACTGTTTCCAGGCCAGGTCAAGATGTCCTTTTCTGTTTTCCCTGGGACCTATGGAGTCCCTCCAGTCCCAGCCCGACATGAAGTTGCCTCCGGGAAGTCTTACCGCAGGAAGGCCAAACTCCTTTATTGCGTCAAGGATGTCGGTCCTGAAGCCCTGCTCATCCGCGCTCGGGTGGTTGGGGCTGTATATGCCTCCATACACCCAGTTGCCGATAGGCTCAAGGAATGCGCTGAACAGCTTGCTCTCGATCCTGCCGATCTTATAGGCGGGATCGACGGTTATTTTTGCTTTCTTTGTCATTTCTTTGCTCCTGCATGTGAAACGATGTGGATAGTCTGATAATTGCTGCTAATTATATATTAATGGATATTTCCATTTTTGAAATATCAGAAGATGCCTGCTTCGGATTATTTGTATAAACACACAACGAAGGCATCAGCTTTTCGGTTTTTTGACAAAACAGAACTGTTGTTGACACCCCAAAATGTTTTATGTATAATAACGTGGCAACAGCGAGATTACGCTGTTTACAAGTGAATATGCGGGTATGGCGGAATTGGCAGACGCGCTAGATTCAGGTTCTAGTGGGGGCAACTTCGTGGAGGTTCAAGTCCTCTTACCCGCACCACAAAAGCTCATCTTTTTCTGGATCAACAGAGATCGATGGGCTTTTTCTTTTTACAAGAAAAGTGAAAACAGGCTGAATTGTTCCTGTTTAGGGACAATGCCTTTGTTAGACTGTATATGTGGAATGCTGTCTGACGGAAAACTTTTACAATGCGAAAGCCCGGGGAACAGCAGGAAGCGATAATTCAGACCGATGATATTCCGTATTCCTGTTTTTTGTAGTAGCATTAAATGATGGACTGTTTTTTGCCGGGAGGAGGTGATCATGTGCCGGAACTGGATGATCTCATCGCGTCGCTGCGGGAGAGAGTAAAGAACATGTCAGCTACTGAGAGCGGCAATGCCGCAAAGGTCTACGGTGATGAAAAGATCATCTTCACGGCAGATCATCTCAGATCATTTCGTCCGCCGCAGTTGCGGGAGATGAGAAGGATCGCCCAGAGCCGGGAATCGATCAGATGGTCAGAGAGCAGATTGTTCTATGAGCAGGCAAGGTTCATGGCTGATTATGAGGATGACAAGCCTTATTACGGGGCGTTCGAATTGTATTTCCCGACATATCAGAGGCTGAATGAGGACCAGCTCCGCGGTTACTTCACGTGGAGGACCGGTGTCAGAAACGGCGCCTTTGACGACAGCAGCACGACTTACTGCTTCATATACATCTACGAGATCCTCCATAATGTGGGAGTGGATTCCCCGGAGCAGGGAGCGGAGATCCTCAACAGGATCTGGACGATGACGAAGAAACCGTCCGTCAGGTCGTGGATCACAGAGTGGGCTTGCGACTACAGCGCATATTACGGAACGGATCCGGAGATATTCGAAGCGCTCAGACCTCAGCTGGCTCTGGAGCGGGATCTATCTAAAGTGTCCCGATGCGATGATGTTCCTGATGAGGAACTGTACGGAGTATTATGCAGGTTCGTGCCCGGTTATGCCGAGAGGTCTGCACTCGTCAGGGAACACCCGCAGGACCATCTGGAACTGTCCTGCAGGATACTGAGGAAGACTGCCGAGAGATACAGGAAGAAATCCGGCAGGGAATACGCCGACAGTCTGTATATGATCAGGAACTCCGTTTCAAGGAACATGTTCCGCAATGCGGTCTTCTTTGACTACAAGGCTCCGAGGATGTACAGCCGGGACGTCACGGAATATACGCAGTACAGTTGCCGGGGGACAAACTGGAGCTGGTCGGGCCTCGGCAGGCAGAAGGACAGCAACGATCTCAGGATGATCTTCCATGAAGCGGACAATCTGCTCAGGGAACATTACGGATACAGCAATCTTCTCAAGGACTCCGACTGGTCGAAGGAAAAGAAGAAACTTGCCCGCAAAGCGCTTGAGGAGATGCTGGAGGAGAGACGGCAGAACGAACGCCGCCGGGTCGTTTTCGACATGTCTCTTCTTGACGGTATCAGGAAGAGTTCCGAGATGATGAAGGAGAAACTGATCGTACCCGGCAGCGAGGAGGAGTTCAGGGAGAGCGACGCCGCGTCTAAGATCGAGGTACCGGACGCAGGCACAGAGTCAGACGCTGCTGAGAACGAAGAGACCGGCAACAACGCTTCAGGGCTCACCGCGGAGGAGAAGGATCTGCTCGCTTCGATACTGGCCGGCGACATGGCCGGCATCTCAAAGAACGGCATGAAGGTCTCGCTGCTCTGCGACTCCATAAATGAGAAACTGTATGAGCTGATAGGAGATACCGCTATCGAATTCGAAGGCGACATGCCTGCGGTAGTGGAAGACTATATAGATGACGTGAAAGGAGCACTCGCTTGAAGATACCAAAAAGGATCGCTTCGGTGATCATCAATTCCCTTAAAGGCGGAGTAGTCCCGAGGATCGGACTGCCCTATATAACTGTCGGCAGAGAGAATGAGATAAACGCGCTCCTTCATGACGTCGACATAATCTCGGAGGGCGGATCCTCCTTCCGCTTCATCGTGGGCAGATACGGAAGCGGAAAGAGCTTCCTGCTGCAGACGATCCGCGGACATGTCATGGACCGCGGGTTCGTAGTGGTCGATGCTGATCTCTCTCCCGACAGGAGGCTCCAGGGGACCAGGGGGCAGGGACTTGCCACATACCGTGAGCTGATCAGGAACATGTCCACAAAGACGAGACCTGAGGGCGGCGCGCTCACGCTGATTCTGGACCGCTGGATCAATGCCGCGCTGCAGAGCGCGGAAGAGGAGTCGGGCATCGATCCCTCATCTCCGGATTTCCCGCTCATGGCGGAAAAGAAGATACGTCAGGCCGTTTCAGGCCTTAACGACATGGTCCACGGCTTTGAGTTCTCAAGGCTCCTGGTCATGTATTACCGCTCATATCTTCAGGACGATGACGAGACTAAGAACCGCATCATCAAGTGGTTCCGCGGTGAGTATTCCACGAAGTCGGAAGCCAGGGCTGAGCTCGGCGTCAATATAATCATCAGCGATGATGACTGGTACGATTATCTGAAACTGTTCGCTAGCTTCCTCAGACAGGCCGGGTATTCCGGGCTGATCGTGCTGATAGATGAACTGGTCAACATATTCAAGATCACCAATACCGTATCCAGGCAGAACAACTACGAGAAGATCCTGACCATGTATAATGACACGCTGCAGGGGAAAGCTTCTTATCTCGGGATAGTGATGAGCGGAACGCCCCAGACGCTGGAGGATACCAGGAGGGGAGTGTACAGTTACGAGGCTCTCCGTTCCAGACTGGCGGAAGGAAAGTTCGCGAAAGAGGGCATGTCGGATCTCCTGGCTCCGGTGATAAGACTGAGGCCTCTCTCAAATGAGGAGATGCTGGTGCTGGTGGAGAAGCTTGCCGACATACACGCGGTGCTGTTCGATTACGAGAGACGCATAGGACAGGATGAACTGGTCGATTTCATAAAGATCGAATACGGCAGGGTCGGGGCGGATGTGAACATAACTCCCAGGGAGATCATCCGGGACTTCATCGAACTGCTGGATATCGTCTACCAGAATCCCGGATCTACAGTCGCTACCATACTGTCATCCGATTCCTTCTCATTCGCCAGAAGCGAGATGGACGAGCAGGTGGAAAGCGAAGAATTTGCAGAGTTTGACATCTGAGGTGCGACATGGATATTTTCAACAGGTATGCCCCTTTTGTGCAGGAGTTCATATACCGAAACGGCTGGGAGTCCCTCAGGGGAGTGCAGGTTGCGGCGGCTGACGTCATCTTCAACACGGATGACAACCTGCTTCTGTCGGCGTCCACCGCTTCCGGCAAGACGGAGGCCGCTTTTTTTCCGATCCTCACGCTGTTCTCGGAGGATATGCCCAGCACTATAGGCGCGCTTTATATCGGACCTCTTAAGGCACTGATAAACGACCAGTTCACCAGACTGAACGATCTGTGCGATGAGGCGGAGATCCCTGTGTGGCACTGGCACGGCGATGTGGCTCAGTCGCACAAGAACAAGCTCATGAAGAAGCCTTCCGGGATCCTGCAGATAACGCCTGAGTCTCTTGAGGCACTTCTGATGCACAGGCATTCCGCCCTCACGTCCCTCTTTGGGGATCTGAGGTTCATAGTGATAGACGAGATCCACTCGCTGCTGAGAGGTGACAGAGGCGCACAGACGCTGTGTCTCATCGAACGTCTGTCAAGGCTTGCGGGAGTCAATCCCAGGAGGATAGGACTGTCTGCCACCATAGGGGATCCTGAGAGAACGGGGGAGATGCTCTCGGCCGGCACCGGGAGAAAGACGGCCATACCGTCCGTGCAGGAAGCCGGCGCCAGATGGCGCATCTCCATGGAGCATTTCTACATCATGGGGAAGCAGGCATCCGACGGACTGCAGGATATAGAAGCGCCGATGACAGTATCGGAGCCCGTAGATGAGGCGCCGCAGAATGCCGATCCCGGCATCGGATACATCTTCGAGCACACCAGAGGAAGGAAATGTCTGGTCTTCGTGAATTCCAGAGAGGAGTGCGAAGCCGTGACCACCTCGCTGCGCAGCTACTGCGCCGCAAAGCACGAGCCGGACAGGTTCCTCATTCATCACGGTAACCTCTCCGCCTCATTCCGTGAGACTGCGGAGGAGATCATGAAGGATGAGGATCAGTTTCAGACCACCGTGACAACTGCAACACTGGAACTGGGCATAGACATCGGCAAACTGGAGAGAGCGTTCCAGATAGATGCGCCTTATACCGTATCTTCATTCCTGCAGAGGATGGGCAGGACCGGAAGGCGCGGTCAGCCGAACGAGATGTGGTTCGTGATGAGAGAGGAACAGCCTCAGCCGAGGTCCCTTCTGCCCAGCACGGTCCCGTGGAAACTGCTGCAGGGCATAGCTCTGGTTCAGCTGTACAGGGAATCAAAATGGGTGGAGCCTCAGAACACAGACAGGCTTCCGTTCAGCCTGCTTTATCACCAGACGCTCTGCACGCTGGCGGGGGAGGGAGAACTGAGCCCCGCAGCTCTGGCATCCAGGGTACTCAGCCTCACGCCGTTCAGAAAGATCAGTCAGGATGACTACAGGATCCTTCTGAGACATCTGGTGGAGACGGACCAGATAGCGCGCACCGAGAGGGGAGGGCTGATCGTAGGCCTTGCCGGGGAGAGAATGACCAATTCCTTCAAGTTCTATGCCGTGTTCCAGGAGAACGAGGAATACACCGTAAGATGCGAGTCCAGCGAGCTCGGCACCATCGTCCAGCCACCTCCGGTCGGAGAGAAGGTCGCGCTGGCAGGCGAGGTCTGGAACGTGCTGGAGATAGATCATAAAAGAAAACTCGTTTATGTTGAACACGTGGAGGGAAAGGTGCCTGCGTATTTCGGAGAGTGTCCCGGAGACATTAACACGAAAGTGCTGGAACGGATGCGAAATGTGCTCAAGGAAAACGATATCTACCCGTATCTTATGAAGAATGCCGTGGCGAGGCTGGAAGGGGCCAGAAGAACCGCGGCCATATCGGGAGTCGCCGACAAGCCCCTGGTGTGTCTGGGAGGCAACATGTGGTGCTTGTTCCCGTGGCTTGGCACATATTCATTCCTCGCGCTGGAGCGCTTCCTGAAGATACGCTGCGCCGAAAAGCTCGGCATCAGGGGAGTCGAGAGCTGGAGACCTTATTTCATACAGTTCAAGATGCGCGCGGACGAAGATGAGTTTTTCCGTGTGCTGAAGGAAGAAGCCGCAAAGGAACTGGATGCGATGGAACTCGTATACCCGAAGGAAGTTCCTCTGTTCGAGAAATATGATGATTTCGTACCGGAGGAACTGGTAAGGAAGGGATTCGCATACGGAGTGCTGAACACCAAGGAGATGCTCGGCAGGATCGCTCAGTGGTGACCTGCTATGGGCATGTGTGAAAAATGTTTTCACACTTTATTCAAGAAAAACCATCTTTCCAAAGATATACTGAAATCAGTACCACACCGGACTGAAAGGAGATAATGACATGGCAAGAAGATCAGTCAGAAAAAGGGAAGACAACAGCAAGATAGCCGCGAAAGTCGCGATCTCTGTTGCAGCCAGTTTTGCAGTCGCAGCGGTGACCGTGGCGTGCTTTGCCGCGATATACGCTAAGTCCCTTAAAGGTGTCCAGTATATCGAGGACGGAGACGAGTATCTGGACGAATAAGGTACTAATCTAGGAGAGAAGAGTAGTTACAAAATGCTTAACAGGGTCGATTATAAACCGGTTCCGTTTCATTCCATCAGGGAGATGCTGGATCTGGCGGTCGCGGACTGTCCTGACAGAGACGCGTACCAGTTTACCCGCGGTGACAGCGATGAGATCATCCATGTGACATATCGTGAGTTCTATGACATCACGGAAGACCTCGGCGCAGCGCTTACCGAACTCGGGTTCGGCGATGCGCATATCGCATGCCTCAGCGAGAACAGTTTTGAATGGATCTGCGCTTATATCACTGTGCTCAAAAGCGCGGGGGTCTTCATCCCGGTGGACGGAGAACTGCCCACAAACGACAAGATCCACGTCCTGACAGAGAGCGATGCGACAGTCATGTTCGTCAGCAGAAAGCACGAGCAATGGGTGAGGGATAACAGAGACAGCCTGCCGGCAGTCAGATGCTTCATCCTGTTCGGGGCTGATGAGGACGACGGGGAGTTCCTCTCGTACCGCAGGCTTCTGGATCTCGGGTCCGGGCTGGACAGGGCGTCCTATGATGCGCTGCACTCGGATGAATATGACGTCAAGTACCTCGTCTACACATCAGGTACCACCGGCATCGCCAAGGGGGTCATGCTCACGGAGCACAATCTTGTGTCATGCGTGTATTACGGACTGCACGTCTCACAGATATATGACAAGGGGCTGTCAGTCCTGCCGTATCACCACACCTACGAATCCGTGACCGACATCCTTGTCAGTCTGCACTATCACTCGACGCTCTGTCTCAACTCGTCGCTGAGAAGGATCGTCAAGGATCTGCAGAGATACAAGCCGAGCTATGTCTACATAGTGCCTGCCCTGGCGGAATACATGTATTCCAGCATCATGAAGAACATCAGGCAGCAGGGGAAGGAGAGATCCTTCAGCAAGGCTGTCAAACTGTCCAGAAAGCTGAGAAAGGTCGGGATCGACCTCAGACCTATGATCTTCAGATCACTCAGGAACGTTTTCGGCGGAAGACTCATAAAGATCGTCTGCGGAGGCGCTCCTATCAGACCTGAGATAGGTGAGTTCTTCAACGACATAGGGATATATCTGGTAGGAGGATACGGAATAACCGAGTGCTCGCCTCTGGTGTCAGTCAACCATGAGAGGACGATCACCTATAACACGGTGGGAAAGAGACTTCCGTGCCTTGAATGGAGGATAGATTCTCCGAACGAGGAAGGTATAGGGGAGATCTGCGTCAAAGGCGACACCGTCATGAAGGGATATTACAAGCAGCCGGAGAAAACTGCGGAAGTAATCAGGGACGGATGGTTCTACACCGGAGACTACGGATACATCGATGCCGATGACCAGCTGGTAATAACCGGCAGGAAAAAGAACATCATAGTTCTCAACAACGGCAAGAACGTCTATCCGGAGGAGATCGAGGGATATATCCAGGGAATCCCGTACATAGAGGAAGTCGTGGTGCAGGGCTTGAAGAACGACAAAGGCGATGAGTACTCCCTGTTTGCGGAAGTATTTCTGGGCGAGGAAGGCGAGGGAAAGAGCGAACAGGAGATACTCAAGGATATCAGTGAGGTCCTGGATATCCTTCCGGCATACAAGAGAGTCACAAAAGTCGTAATAAGGAAGGAACCTTTCCCGAAGACATCGACGAACAAGATAAAGAGAAGCTACTGAAATAAAGAGGCTCCGGAAGGAGCCTCTTTCTGTATCATGGATCCTGTTGTCAGATGGAACCTGTGCGCTTAAGGAAGCTTTTCGGATCGACGAACATCAGGTTCAGGTCCACCTCGCCCTCAATGCCGTGGATCTTTCCGGTGCAGGAATACTGGAACACGTCAAAGTAGTAGCGGAAAGTGGGGTAATCGTTGAACTGGGCAAGCCAGATGTATTTATTGCTGATCTCGCTGAAGTTGTATCTGCTGTAGGCAGTATAGAGATTGGTGTATACCATGGCGGAATATCCGCTCTCCTCGATCCTTCTGCAGAAGGCGTTGCAGGCGCTGGTCAGCGCTTCGGGAGTGATGTCGCCGGTCCTTGCATCGGGAGATACATATTCCCAGTCGAATACTATCGGAAGATCGAGCACGCGCCCGTTCAGCTGTCTGAGTATGTATTCCGCCTCCTCGACGGCTTCCTCGTCGTTCAGCGCCTGCGAGAAAAAGTAGACACCGACCGGTATGCCGCAGTGTCGGGCTTCGGTATAGTTGTACTCGAATTTGGAGTCCTTGTAGATTGTGCCTCCGGAATAGCCTCTGTTGCCGAGCCTTATAAAGGCAAACTGCACTCCGTCTTCCGCAACGCGGCTCCAGCGTATCCAGTCCTGATATCCGGAGACATCTATGCCGAACCAGGTGTCGACACCTTCCTCTTCATAGTAGAGCCGGCCGTCCCTCATATGAAAGTATTCCCGCTTATATATGTTGTCTCTGATACCGGGGTCCCTGATGATGAGCTGTCCGTCGTAATAGAAGTATTTCTCCCCGGAAAAGAGCCTGTTGCTCCTGTCGTATCTGGAGATGCTCATGGCTGAGATATAGGCAAATGAAAACAGGACAAACACCAGAAAGAGGCTTGCCGCGATAATGAACAGATGTCTTTTTTTCTTCTCACTGAGCATGTTACCAATATATTAGAATCCGGTACAAAGGTCAAACACAGAAAAAGAAAACGTCCGCAGATCATCTGGATCTGCGGACGAATACCTCTCTTTGATCAGTCGCTGATGTAAGGCAGCAGGGCTACCTGACGTGCGCGCTTGATGGCGACTGTGAGCTCGCGCTGATGTCTTGCGCATGTTCCGGTCATCCTGCGGGGAAGGATCTTTCCTCTCTCGGAGATGAACTTGCGAAGCTGAGCGGGGTTCTTATAATCGATGACTGCATCGCGCTCTGTGCAGAAGGTGCAGACCTTCCTGCGGCGCTGCTGACGGTTATAAGACTGGCGCTGCGGACGCTCCCTGTTTTCCTGCCTTGCGGCGGGACGCTCTGTAGAAGCATTCTCTGTTGCCTGGACGGCAACTTCCACGTTATTTTCCATCATTTACTCCTTGTGAATACTTTTCAGAAGGGAAGATCCTCATCGTTAGCGACTACTGTGAAGTCGTCAACGCTGCCTGCGGAATAAGAAGTGTTCTTCTCCTGCTCCTCCACGGAGTCGTAGGCGGGATTGCCCGCGGGCGCTCCGGAAGAACTGTTCCTGCTCTCGGTGAAGTAGACGTTGTCAGCCACCACCTCGACGGCCTTGCGGTTCTTGCCTTCTCTGTCCTGATAATTTCTGGTCTGGATCGATCCCGTTACGGCGATCATCTGACCTTTCTTGAAATACCTGCAGACGAACTCTGCGGTATTGCGCCATGCAACAACATCAATAAAGTCGGCCTGGCGCTCAGCACCCTGCTTTACATAGGAACGGTTTACCGCGACCGTGAATGTGGTGACAGCGACATCGTTCGGTGTATGGCGCAGTTCAGGGTCCGCCGTGAGTCTTCCCATTAAAGATACCTGGTTGAGCATGTAGACCTCCTAAATCAATATGATCGGATGACAGATCACTGATCCTTGCGTACTACGATAGTGCGCAGCAGACCATCGGTGATCGCATAGATACGGTTGAGTTCTGATATGAAATCTGTATCTGCGGTGAAATTGATGAGGAAATAATTCCCTTCCTTTTCATCGTTGATCTCATATGCAAGACGGCGCTTTCCCCATTCGTCCACGGACTCTACGGAGCCGCTGGCGGAGATGAGGTCAGTGAACCTTGTGACAAGAGCCTTTGCGGCTTCCTCGTCAAGTGCAGTACTCACAACCAAGATGGTTTCATAACTGGCTTGCATTTCGTTTTCCTCCTTTTGGACTTTACGGTCCGCAGACACGCTGCGGACAAGGATATTGTCGTAAGACGACAATAGATTATAACAACAATATTCCGATATGTCAAAGACAAATCTCAGAGCGACAGCAAATGGCTGATAAGCCTCCGGCGGACGCTCATGATATGAACAGGCTGAATATCAGCATCGCCACATAGATGCCGATGAAAGCGATGACCGCCTTGGACGGGGGCGAATACTTTTTGAGAAGGATCTGGAACTCGTTCTCATTCCTGCTCATGCTCCTGAGCTTGCTGATCTTCCTTACAGCGTTTTTTCTGAGTATGTACATGCCGTAGAATGCGAAGAACAGGTTGAAGATGACGCTTATGACGGAGCACGCCGAAGACAGGCTGTCCCATGTGGAAAGCGGCACGTTGAATACCGTGGAGCTGGTCATCCGGTAGAACACTATCATGCCGTCCGGAATGGAGAGCAGCAGTGAGATGATCAGAGCCATTATCCCTTCCGGCCAGACCTTGTTGTAAAGGAAGAACAGGGTGGGCGAGAACAGAGCAGGGAGAGAGAAGGATATCTTACTTCCGGTGACGACCTGTTTGCAGATCGCGATGATGTAGCCGGGATTCTTGAGGTACGACATCAGATCGGCCAGGGTCACCCCGTCTATCTTGTCTGTCGATTTCAGGGAATAGACGGCTGTCGTTCCCTGTAGACCGTCTTCTTCCAGCCTTTCACGGAACTCCTTCATCCTGTCTTCCCTGAAGTCGGGAAGAGTCTGAGGCACCGGCTCGCCGCAGTTCGGGCAGAAGGGATCCTCCCTGGAGATGACGGTCCCGCATCTCGGGCATATGTATTCGTTGTTCGTCTTTACGGGCTCGCTGACAGTCTCAGCGGGCTTTGCCCACTCGAAGTAGCCGGAGTGGAGGGCCTGATTCGCGCACTCGCCGTGTTCGCGGTAGCAGTCTCTGTGGTGCGGGGTGCCGCATTCGGGGCAGACCGCTATGTCGTCGTCCGCCGTGAAGGGTTTTCCGCAGTAGGGACAGAGCACGCCTGTGTAATCTGACATCTGATTTCCTTTGGCATAGATAATTGATTTGTGCTAAATATATACAAATTATACGGCTACTACAAGATGGAATGGGTGAAGAAAAAGTGAAGTTTTGAGGGAATTGCCGTCCAAGGCTTTCATTATCGGCGTCATTTCAGTATAATTAGCACGCTGAACAAGAATGGAGGAAGATATGTTTATTCCGGACGAATACAGAGTTAGACTGGATAATGCCAAGGCAAAGATAGACGAGGTGATCGAGTCTGTCGATGTGGAATCTATAAACAAGGAACTTGCCAGGATAGACGAGCAGATAGCTGCGCCTGATTTCTGGAACGATACACAGAAGAGCAAGGAAGTCTTTGCGGAGCAGTCGTCCCTCAAGGGAAGACTTGCGCGCCGCACGAAGCTCCTCAGTGAATATGACGATGCAGAGACCCTGATCGCCATCGCGGAGGAATCTGATGACGATTCGCTGGTTTCCGAGATAACCGATGCGCTGGACAGCCTTGAGAGCACCCTTCAGGAAGTGACGATGGCTCTGCTGCTCTCGGGTGAGTATGACAGGAACAACGCTATTCTCACCATACACGCCGGAGCCGGCGGAACGGAGGCTCAGGACTGGGCACAGATGCTCTACAGGATGTATACGAGATGGGCTGAGAGACATAAGTTCGGAGTCCGCATCATGGACTGGCTGGACGGGGATGAAGCGGGAATAAAGAGCGTGACGTTCATGATCCAGGGCGAGAACGCATACGGATACCTCAAGAGCGAGAACGGCGTCCACCGCCTTGTCAGGATATCGCCCTTCGACGCAAACAGCCGCAGACAGACATCTTTTGCCTCTCTGGAGGTCATGCCCGAGATAGGTAAGGATACCAACGTGGAGATCAGGGAAGAGGACATCCAGATGGACGTCTACCGCGCCAGCGGAAAAGGCGGACAGAAGGTCAACAAGACATCATCCGCAGTCAGGCTCACGCACATACCCACAGGGATAGTCGTGTCCTGCCAGGTCGAGAGGAGCCAGCATCAGAACAGGGAAGTGTGCATGGAGATGCTCAAGGCCAAGCTCGTTGAGATAAAGGAGAGGGAGCACCTCGACAAGATAGAGGACATCAAGGGCGTACAGATGGAGATCGGCTGGGGAAGCCAGATCAGGAGCTATGTGTTCATGCCCTACACACTTGTCAAGGATCACAGGACCAACTACGAGATGGGCAACATCAATGCCGTGATGGACGGAGACCTGGACGGATTCATAAACGCGTATCTGGTCATGAACAGCCGCGGACAGATCTGACAGAAACTGAAATAAAAGACAAGACCGGATGCTCGGAAGCATCCGGTCTTTTATGTGTTCTGGATCAGTCCATCAGTCTTATGTCGTCGCCGAAGAAAGGGAGATATTCAAAACTGCCGAAAAGGCGGGAAGATATCTTTTCGCCGTACACGGTGTCTATCTGCCTCTTCTCGGTATAGTTGGTGGTGATGATGGTGGATAGAGACGAGGACAGCCTTGAATTGAGCACATCGTAGAGCAGCGAACGGACCTGGTTGGATGTGTATTCCGAACCCAGATCATCCAGGATCAGCAGCGAACAGTTCTTGAGCCTCTCCAGGGTATCGCTGTGATGGGAGAAATCGGACATCTCCTCCCTTATCTTGTCAAATATGCTGGAGCAGCTGCAGTATACGACGTCGACTTTTTTCCTGATCAGCTGGTCGGCGATGGAGAGGGCAAGATGCGTTTTTCCCAGACCGGCGCTCCCCATCAGCAGCAGGTTCCTGCGGCAGGGGAAGCTTTCGGCGTATTCCCTGCAGCAGCGCAGGATGCTTCTCATGTTGTCCCTTGCCGACACACCGTAGTCCTTTGAATCGACGTCTGAGTATTTGCTGAGAGAGAAGGTGTCGAAGGTGCACATGGCGAGGGGAGAGACGCTGTTGATCTGTTCGCGGTCGTATTTTGCCATCAGGCTCTCCTTGCATTCGCAGACCGATCCGTCGGGAAGGACGCCTGTGTCGGAGCATCTGCTGCAGAAATGGATATCCTCCAGATCCGCCCGGGTAAAGCCGTATGCGGACAGCATCCCGTCGATCCTTTTGCGTATCTCTTCCAGCCCCTCCGCCAGCCTGTCGGCTTCCGCGGTATCTCCGGACAGTTTCGCCCTCATCCGGAGCATGCCGAGAGACATCCTCTCACGCTCTGCGGAAGTGAATCCGGGAACGGTGCTGCGGATCTTCTCACGCATCTCCATCGTTCTCATGGCGGCGGCCTGTTTTCTTTTTTCCAGCTCTCCATTCGCGTACGCGTACGCTGCCTCGGAATATGCCATTATTTAGCCTCGTTGATCTTTCTGATAGCTTTTCTGAACAGTGAATCGCTGCTTTCCGTGTCCGCCGGCGTGACAGCCGCTGCGGAGGATGAGAGGCTGTTCAGCCTGACATCGCTGATCGTCCTGTATCCTTTTTTGTTCCAGTCTTTGAGCACTGCCGAAATATAGGGCAGGTTTGCCTCCGGATTTCTCGTCAGGACCTCGGAGATGAATGATTCATCGTAGTTGTATTTGTCGAATATCGCGTCTATCAGCCTTCTGTCCTTGGCGGTGAATTCAGAGATATCCGTCTTCATGACTGATGCCGCCGAAAGTGCCCTTCTGTAGCTGTTCTCCATCCTTGCGAGCTCTGATTCTGCTTCCTCGATGGTCCTGATGCCCTGTTCCGACCATGATCTGGCGGTCCTGGCAGTCCTGGTCAGCACATTCCTGACCTTTTCGGTATCCTGCCAGTATGATTCAAGCATCAGCAGCGCCGGAACGGAGATCCCGTTCTCGGTGACAGTCTCAATGAGCAGGCGGCTCTCGCTGACAGACAGTTCTCTGCCGAGCAGTTTCTGACTCTCCTGCAGCAGCACGGCAAGATCCGCGTTGCCGTTGAGTGCCACGGCGATCTCGCTGTGGGACATGTGTCTTCTGACTTTTTTAAGCGGGGGAGAATCCTTCAGGACCTCGGTCCCCGCGGGGCTGTCGTCGAACAGACCGGAGTCGTTCCAGAAGTCAAGGGATCTCTGCACCGAAGATTCAGGGATGCCGAGAGCAGAAGCGATGGAGGATTCTTCCGTAGGCCCATTCATCATGATATAAAGGGCGACCTTTAGAGCTGCGCTGTCAGCGGTACGAAACCTTGCGGCGAAGCTTTCAGGAAATTCCATCTTCTCTTTTTTTCCAGCGACAGAGATCAAGGTTTCCTCCTGTATCACGGGCGCTCCGGAATGCCTGAAGGACAGCCGGGAAGCATCTTGTAATTGCTTTGAGAGTTAAATATAATAATAGTCGATGTGCGGGTGTAGTTCAATGGCAGAACGTCAGCTTCCCAAGCTGAACACGAGGGTTCGATTCCCTTCACCCGCTCCATTTTTTGTAATCAGGAGGTACTCAAAATGACACACACAAGAAAGAATGTAGGGACCTGTTCGGTATCCACCACCGTGACCATTGAGAACGGCGTGATCGAGAATGTACAGGTCATCAACGGATGCGACGGCAACCTCAAGGGCATCATGAGCCTTCTGAAGGGGATGAAGCCCGAGGACGCGATCGCCAGGATGGAAGGCATAACCTGCGGCAGAAAGCCCACTTCCTGCCCTGACCAGATCGCACAGTGCATAAAGGAAGCGCTTGCTGCCAGCTGAGACGTTCGGAATTCATGAAAAAGCCCGAGAGGGCTTTTTTTTGTTGCAGAAAACGCCGGCAGTGATGCCGGCGCAGTTTTTTGTTTATTCCGCCTTAGATCGTCTCAAAGACTGAAACGGATGTAGAGAGCGGAAGCGATGTTTGCCAGAGCCATTATCAGAAGAGCTCCCGTGAAGTTCTTCTGCGGCGCGGCTGGATGCTTGTTCAGACGCTTTATCAGCAGGCAGGCAGGCAGGAAAACGGGAAGCATGACGCTTCCGTCGATGCCAAGGATCACGTTGTTCCCGAGAGGCGTCCTTGACAGGTAGTACAGAGTCAGATGAGCGATTATGAATATCAGTGTGCTGATCGAAGTGCTCCTGATTATCCTCTCCCTTCTGGGAGACAGACCCGAGTCGAAGAAACCCGTGTAGATACAGCAGAGCATAAACGACAGGGCAAAGACCCATGGCAGATGTATCTCGCTGCCGGCAGTATATGCGACAGGGACTGTGATGAAGATCTCCGAAAGGATCCTCATTCCCTCTGTAAAGATAGTCCTGACGAATGCGGTGATGTAGAAGAAGGGATGCCTGAGAACGAAGTCCATCTGGTCCCTTCTGGACAAGTCATCTATCGGAGACAGTATGGCTTCCGCAGCGCCGAACGACCAGAGGAGGATGCATATTACTGCGAACGCGGCTATGACCGCATAGAAACAGCGGCGGCGTTTTGAAGTTCCGTATCTGCTCTCCGGGATCATAAGAAGCAGGGATATGAAGGGCAGGGTGGTGATGTTGCAGAACAGCATCATCAGCGCGCTTACGATCAGAGCGAACAGATATCTGTGTGTGAGGACGTAGCTGTCTCTGGTATATGCAGCCCTGAGCGTCAGGGCAATAAAGAGCATGGAGGTAACCAGGGTGGTTCCCTGGGGAGAGGCCGTCGCGAAGCTCCTCATGGCTGAGGGAAGCAGAGTTACTGCGGCACAGAATGTCTTGCAGTACGGTATGGAGCGGATCGCAAACCACAGCATCGCGGCGCAGAACAGCAAATTGACGAATCTGGCGAAGTATGCGGAAACGGTGACCGAACCTCCGCAGAGCTTCATGGCCCAGAAGGCCGGCAGCGAGAAGATCCTGGAGAAGGTCGCTCCGTCGCCGTAAGAGACCACTCCTGCAGCGGGTATCTCATCAGCGGTGATCGGCAGAACGGCGGCATAGAATGAGCCGCACAGCGCGAACAGAGGCGCGAAAAGATCTTCCGTATCCTTCATAAGGGAAAAACAGCGGCTGCACCAGAAGATGACCAGAACCGACGCCAGAAGGAAAACCACCGCACTGTATATGTGCAGCCCGGTCTTTTCGAGTGAGAAGAGCAGGGCTACGAGATAGAAGGCGGAGAACAGCAGACCTTTTTTCAGGGTCCCTCCGTCATTCAGGGATTCAAGCTTCTCTTTAAGCATAAGTGCACCTATATAAACAAACAGTCCTGAGTGCAGGACGTGATATAATCATAATGACCCATTATCTATGCGAGTTTAGCACATAGAGTATATACTGTCAAAACACAGGATATGCCTGACACCGGACACGGCACAGAGGCATTTTTCCTTCGCGCTATTGCGAAGCGGGAGCAATGATGTTAAAATGATGCTTGTCTCGTCTGAAAAGATCAGCAGAGATGCATATCAGCTGGTGTGGCTCAGTCGGTAGAGCAGCTGATTCGTAATCAGCAGGTCACCGGTTCAAGTCCGGTCACCAGCTCCATGAACAGCGGCATTTCGCCGCTGTTTTATTATGTGCAGAAATGCTGTGATATGCCTATTTTCCAATGTTAATTTGATGTTTCTTGTGGTATATTCTTTATATGGCTGAAAGAATGGAAAGACGTGAAAGTTTCATGGAGGGGTTCCGCAGAAGCGCGTGGCTCCTGTTGCTGCCTGTGCTCTTCTGCACGGGCGTGCTCGTCCTGTCTCTGCTGACCAACGCAGGGATCCTTTCCAGACGCGGATTCATCACCGTGGATCCCGATGCATCTGTGATGCCGGGAAACTATTCAGAGGAAACTGAAGAGACGGTAGGCGGAGGCATCGAGATCTCCCTTACGGAACCGGTGACCGAGGAATACTTCAAAGACGCCCTGTTCATGGGCGATTCCATCACATCCGGTCTCACCATCTACGATATGTTCGAGGGGTTCAATGCCATCTATAAAGTCGGCGTGAGCCCCATGACCGCTACCAGCATATCATTCACCACGACGGCTACGGGAAACGATCTCACAATGTCGGAGGCCGTCAAATACTACAATCCCAGGAAGCTGTACATAATGCTGGGAACGAACGGCATCAACTGGGCTTCTGCGGATAAACTGCTGGAAGGTTTCAGAAAACTTGTAAAGATACTGAAAGACGAGAATCCGGACTGCATGATCATCGTCCAGTCGATACCTCCCGTTGCTAAATGGGTGGCAGACAAGGACAGGAGCTTCTCAAAGGAGAACTTTGACGAGTACAATGCGGGCCTTCGCCAGATGTGCATCGACATGGGCATATACTTCCTGGATATCAATGCCGCGTTCACTACGGAGGACGGGTATCTGTCTTCCGACTACTCCGCGCCTGACGGGATACACTTCGGATATGTCGGATATCAGAAGTGGTACGATTACCTGATGTGCCACACGGTACACGGAAGCTCGGCGTACTGCATAGGGGAAGACGGATTCCTCAAGTGCAACAACTGAAAAACGGCTGCTGAGCAGCCGTTGATGTATTCAGAGCGAAAAATCGGAGGGTGTGTATTCCTTCTTCTCGTCGTCCCTTTTCGGGGTCCTCTTGAGAGGATCATACCGGAACGAACGGCACCGGAAATACGGAGAGACAACGCCCTTCTTGCGGCAGAGTATCATGTTGTACTCGCTGGAGGGCCTGCCGAGCTCGCAGTATTCGCAGGCCGGCGTTATCTTCTTGTCGAAATAAAGAACCTTGCGCGACATAAGAGTCCTCTCCCTTCATTTTGAGTAATTATACTATTTTGACTATCATTTGCAAATTCAGCAGGATCTTACATACAATTCGGAGTTTATATGGCAAGCATGGAATTTGACCTCGGCTCGGCGGAAAAGGCTACCGCTCTCTCGGGGATACTGGATCAGAATATCAAGCTCCTGGAGAAGGAGTTCAATGTCACTGTGACCGGAAGAGGCCAGAGCGTCTCGATAACCGGGGAGCAGGGCAATGTGACTGCAGCTTCCCAGACCGTGGAACAGATGATCGGCATTCTGAATGCCGGAGGTATCCTTGATGACCAGGCAGTCAGGTACTGCGTGAACATGGTCAAGTCCGGTGAAAAGGAAGCGCTTGCCGCCCTCAACGGGGAATGCGTACTGGTAACTGCCAAGGGCAAGCCCATAAAGGCAAAGACTCTCGGGCAGAAGAACTACATCGAGGCGATCCGAAAGAACAGCATAGTGTTCGGGATCGGACCTGCGGGCACCGGAAAGACATATCTTTCGGTAGTGATGGCCGTCTCGGCGCTCAAGAACCATGAAGTGAGCAGGATCATACTCACGAGACCTGCCGTTGAGGCGGGTGAGAAGCTGGGCTTTCTGCCGGGGGATCTTCAGACAAAGATAGACCCGTATCTCAGACCGCTTTACGATGCCCTGTTTGACACTATGGGCCCCGAGGGGTATGAGAAGCAGGTCGAGAGAGGGATCATTGAGGTCGCGCCTCTGGCATACATGAGGGGAAGGACTCTGGACAACTCCTTCGTGATACTCGACGAGGCACAGAACACCACTAACGAACAGATGAAGATGTTCCTGACACGACTCGGAAACGGATCCAAAATGGTAGTCAACGGAGACATCACACAGATCGATCTTCCGGACGGGAAAAAGAGCGGACTGATCGAGGCAACGAGGATACTTACTGACATCAACGGCATCGAGATAATTAGATTCTCGCAGCGCGACATAGTCAGGAACAGACTGGTCACGGAGATCGTAAAGGCTTACGAGAAACGAAACGAACAGAAACAGACAAAAGGAAAGAGGAAGGGATAATAATGAGCAACAGCACGAAGGTATATATAGATGACAGACAGAAGAAGATAAAGGTGCCGTCCGGCACGAGACTTCTTGTACGGCGTGCCTGCAAAGCGACTCTCAGATTTGAGAATTTCCCTTATCCCGCAGAGATCAGCGTATCTTTCGTGGATGACGATGAGATCAGAGAGATGAACAAAAAGTTCAGGAACGTGGACGCTTCCACGGATGTGCTGTCTTTCCCGCTCTGCGAGAACGATGAATATGAAGTGTCGGAAGAGAGCGGATATGTGCCGCTCGGAGATATCGTGATCTCGATGGAGCATGCCCAGGTGCAGGCGGATGAGTACGGGCACAGCTTCGAGAGAGAGGTAGCGTACCTCACGGTCCACTCCATGCTCCACCTGCTCGGATATGACCATGAAGCCGGCGGACTCGAGCAGGTCAGGATGAGAGAGAGGGAAGAGGGAGTGCTTGCTCAGCTCGGACTTCCCAGAGGCACGACATACGTGCTCGACTGACGGAAATATCGACCGGCGCCTTGCGATGTGCAGGGCGTCGCTTCGTGAACGGAAGGAAATACATGACAGAGAAAAATCTGTTCTGTTCCATCACGGGGATACCCAACATGGGCAAATCGACCCTGCTGAACAGACTAATAGGATTTGACCTGGCGATAATCTCACCCAAGGCGGAGACTACCAGATCGAAGATAACGGGAGTGCTCACGGAGGACGGCATCCAGTATGTCTTCCTCGATACCCCGGGATACAACAAACCGAGGACCAAACTCGACCAGCATCTGGTCAGGACCGTAAGGGATACTTTTTCCGACTCGGACTGCATCCTGTTCCTCACTTATCCCAAGGACAGTTTCCTGGAGTATGAACAGAAACTGCTGGATGAGTTCAGGGGCAAGGGGATCCCGGTCGTGCTCGGTATCAACAAGTGCGACACGGTAAGCGCTGAGATAGCGGAAAAGTGCCTGAATGCTCTCATGAGCCTTTACGGATTTGCCGACGGCTGCTGCTTCAGCGCACTGGATGGCACGGGGATAGACGAACTAAAACAGAAACTCGCCGCTTTTGCGGTCGAAGGCGAGCACTTCTTTCCGGATGACACGCTCACGGATATACCTGAGAAATATGTCGTGGCGGAGATAGTCAGGGAACGCCTTCTGTATAACCTGAGGGACGAGCTTCCGCACGGGTGTGCCGTGGAGGTAATGAGGTTCCGCGAGAGGGAAGACCGCGATATGGTGGACATCGACGTCAACATCTACTGCGAGCGTGACAGCCATAAGGGTATGATAATCGGCAAGGGCGGGTCGATGCTCAAGAAGATAGGAAGCGAAGCGAGAAAGAAAGTCGAGGATTTCCTCGACTGCAGAGTAAATCTCCAGTGCTGGGTGAAGGTCCGCAACGACTGGAGGAACAGTGAGTTCGATCTGAAGGATCTGGGGTTTTAAAGCTTTTAATGAAAACGGCAGTGGACGGGATAGTAATATGGGAGGTCAAGACCGGCGAGGCTGACAGAGTCATCACTCTGCTCACTGCCCAGGGCCTGGTGACCGCCTATGCCCGCGGCTCCCTGAAACCGGGAGGCAGGCTGACGGGAACGACTGCCATGCTGTCATACTCCAATTTCGAACTTGCCAGCGGGAAGAACATGTACACGGTGACCGATGCCACATCGCAGAACCGGTTCCTGAAGATCTATGCGCAGGCGGATAAATACTCCCTTGCGGTCTATTTCTGCGAGCTGATGAAGTATCTGGCTCCGACAGAAGAGGACAGTTCCCGGTTCCTGAGCCTGCTACTGAACAGTCTGTATCTGCTGGACGGGGACCTCAAGCCGGCATGGCAGATCAAGGCTGTGTTCGAACTTGCCGTCATGACTCTTGCCGGATATATGCCGGATGTGGACGGGTGCTCAAGATGCGGCAGCCCCGAGAGCAGCGGAGGGGTGTTCTTCGATCCGCTGGAGGCGTCATGGACCTGCTCTGAGTGCCTGGACAAGGAGGGCAGACCGGCAAACTATTTGTTCTCAGTCATTGCGGCAGTGAGATACGTGGTGCACTCCGATACCAGGAGGGCCTTCTCATTCAGCCTGACCGGCGATGCTGTCAAACAGTTCGGACGGCTGAGCGAGGAATATGTGCTTGCTCATCTGGAGAGAAAGCCCAGAACGCTGGAATTCTACAACATCATTCAGTGAGACATATGGAAAACAGAAAGACATACAGAACAAGACTTGATTTTGACAAGGTGCTCGACAGAGTCGCCGATCTTGCCGTAAGCTCCGAGAGCAGGGAGAAGATCAAGGAGAGCGAGCCCTATACCGATCCCGCCAGAGTATCAACTGAGCTGCACCTTACCGACAGCCTCATGGATATCCTGGAGAGGGGACACAATCCGGGAATATCTTCCCAGGATGACATACCTGCGATCGCCCTCAGAGCCGAGAAGGGCGGCGTGCTCTTCATGGGAGAACTGCTGCATGTGGCAAGAGCCCTTGAGAACGCGAGAAGACTCAGGGACTGGTATCAGCCGTCTGAGGAGAAGGCGTTTTACGGGGATCATCTGTTCTTCGACCTTTATTCGGACAACGGGCTGGAGAGACAGATACGTGACGCAATACTCTCTGACACGGAGATGGCGGATGAAGCAAGCCCGGCGCTCGCAGACATAAGAAGAAGGATAATGCGCCAGGAGAGCTCCATAAGGGACAAGCTCGACACGATAATAAAGTCCTCCTCGACGTCCAGGTATCTGCAGGAAGCCATCGTCACCATGAGGGGCGGAAGATTCGTCGTCCCGGTCAAGCTGGAGAACAGGAACGCCATCAGCGGACTGGTGCACGACGTTTCCTCTTCCGGAAGCACCATCTTCGTGGAGCCTACCGCCGTAGTGGAGGCGAACAACCGCATAATGCAGCTCAAAGCTGAGGAACAGGCGGAGATCGACAGGATACTGGCAGCTTTCTCGGCGCGGGTACAGGGCATATCACAGAATCTTGTGAAGAGCCATAAGGCCTTCACGCTCATCGACATCGCGCTGGCCAAGGCGCGCTATGCCCTTTCGATCAATGCTGTCATGCCAGATGTAAACGACAGAGGATTTATTGACCTGAGAAGAGCCAGACATCCGCTGATAGACAAGAACACCGTAGTGCCCATAGACGTGCGCCTTGGAAAGGAATTCACTACTCTGGTGATCACAGGACCCAATACCGGAGGCAAGACCGTGAGCCTCAAGACAGTGGGGCTCCTGACGGTGATGGCGTGCTGCGGCATACCGATCCCGGCCTCTCCGGGAAGCGAGGTCGCGGTATTCGAACGCGTCCTTGCGGATATCGGAGACGAACAGAGCATCGAGCAGAGCCTGTCAACATTCTCATCACATATAACCAACGTTATCGAGATACTGAAGGTCGCAGACAGAAACTCGCTGGTACTGCTGGATGAGCTCGGCGCAGGCACCGACCCGGAGGAAGGCGCGGCTCTTGCGGAGGCGATACTGGAGAGACTGAGAAAACTGGGATGCAGAGTATTCGCAACGACGCACTATGCCGAGATCAAACTGTACGCGATGCAGACCGAAGGAGTCACCAACGCGTCATGCGAGTTTGATGTGCAGACCCTCAGTCCCACCTACCATCTGAGCATCGGAGTGCCGGGCAGATCAAATGCGCTGCTGATATGCGAGCGCCTGGGACTGGACGCGGACATCATCGAGGATGCCCGCTACGGAATGGCTGTGGAAGACAGGCGTTTCGAGGATGCCATCTCGGAGATAGATGCGCTCAAGGCGGATCTCAACGAGAAGGAGAGGCAGATCGAGGATGTGAAGGCCGAAGCGGCAGCGGAACTCGAGAAGGCCAGGAACGACGCCCGCGACATCAGGAAAAAAGCGGAGAAAGAACTTGAATACGCCAGAAACAGGGCGAAGCAGATGTCCGCAGACGTCGCAGCCGGCGCATATAAGCTCATGGATGAGCTGAGGAAGCTGGATGCTGACGAAGAGAGGTCAAGAAAAGAGAAGCTTGCAAGGGCTAAACAGATAGCGAACAACGACAGCGTCAAGCTTGCTGATTTCGACGAGAAGATACTCTCCGCTCCCGATGAACTGCCGAAGGTCAGCAAAGTGAACAGGGGAGACACTGTTTATGTAATGTCCCTGGGAGGACCTGCCACGGTCATGTCCGGTCCGGACTCCAGGAATATGGTGGAACTGCAGAGCGGTCTGATCAAGACAAGGGCAAAACTCGAGGATCTCCGGCAACTGCCGGACAGACCTCTGCCAAAGCCCAAAAAGAACTATACCGTACAGAAGACCATGGCCAGGGAGACCGACGGACCAAGGACTGAGATCGATCTGAGGGGAAAGACGGTTGAGGAAGCCATAGCTGAACTGGAAGGGTTCGTTGACAGAGCTCTGCTGTCGCACATAAGCATCCTTTACGTGATCCACGGCAAGGGGACAGGAGCCCTCAGACAGGCGGTGAACGACTGGCTGCGGCGCTGTCCTCAGGTAAGATCTCACAGGCTGGGACAGTACGGGGAAGGAGATTCCGGAGTCACCGTCGTGGAACTCAAATGAACCGCTGCGTTTTACCCCCGGTCGCGGCAGGAATAACGCCTGTCAAAGCCATCGTTTTGTTGACTTTGTAACAATAAAAAAGGATAATTATTTAATTGGAAGCACAATTGCTATCAACTCAACTGGGAGGACAGTCTTAGAATGGGAATTATCAACTGGTTCAAGGAGTTCTTTGGTATCGGAGGAAACGCCCCGAAGGAAACGGAAGACGATGTACTTCAGGGATATGAGACCGAAGTGGTCCGCGAGAAAAAAACCAAGCAGAGTGAAGAGAAGTCCGCAAAGGACAACAAGATCGTAAACATCAATGCTACTACCCAGCTTGAGGTCGTTCTCGTCAAGCCGGAAGCGTATGCTGACGGGAGCATAGTGGCAGATCATCTTATCAACCGCAGGACCGTCGTGCTGAATCTGGAGTCAACGAACAAGGAAGTCTCCCGCAGGCTTCTCGATTTCCTCAGCGGAGTAGCATATGCTATAGACGGACAGATCAAGCGCGTTGCAAACAGTACGTTCATCATCACACCATATAACGTCGGAGTAGTCGGAGACATCCTGGATGAACTCGAGAACAGCGGCGTTTACTTTTAAATATCATTGATGGAGGAAGACAATGCTTACGTCTAAAGAGATCAGATCAACGACTTTCGTGTCCGTGAGAAAAGGTTACGCCACCGAAGACGTCGATGCGTTCCTGAACAAGGTCGCCGGTGAGCTCGACACCCTCCAGAACGAGTGTGCTGCGATGCTCAAGGAGAAGGATGATGTCATCGCGGGACTTCAGGCAGAGAAAAAAGAGATCGAAGACAAGATGATGGTCCTCGCTGAGAAAGTCGAGGAATACAGGAATCAGGAGAATATCCTGCATAATGCCTTTATCAACGCGGAGAAGATGAAGGAGAACGTGCTTGAAGAAGCGCGCCAGACAAGTGAGATCCTCCTGAGAGATGCGCAGCAGAAGGCTGACAGGATCCTCGAATCCGCAACAGGGAGAGTGGACACCGAGAGAGCCAACTATGAAGCTCTCCAGCAGGAAGTTGCCAAGTTCAAGAACACGATCCTCGATGTCTACAAGAGCCATCTCGGGATCATCGCGTCGCTGCCGGATTATGTCAGCGAAGATGCGCTGAACGAAGCGCTTGCCGATGCCAAACCGGAAGAGCCGCAGACGGAAGAAAACGACGATACAGTGTCTCCGCTGGATGATCTGATGGAAGAAGTGCCGTTTGACGGAACTCCCGAGGTCACAGAGGAACCTGCAGCTGAGGAAGCATCCGAAGCAGCGGACGAAGCCCCGTCAGAGCAGGAAGAACCGGCTGAGGATACTGAGAACAGCGCGTTCGGCGATGACAGGTTCACATACTGATGGTCCTGTAACATCCCGCGAACTGTGCCGGATGCACTGAAGTCATCGGGTGTAAGATCGTTTAGTTCGTGTAGCGGTGAGGATCATCGCTACACTTTCTTTATTCGGAGGAAAGGATATTGATCACCAATCTTCTTTGTGTGGCAGTGCTGTTTGCTGCCGACCGCATATTCAAGGTCGCGGCTGCGGCATATCTGGCCGACAAGAGCGTCGTGCTCATCCCGGGCATACTCGGGCTGAGGCTTCTTGAAGGCGGTAACACCGGGGCGGCTTTCGGGTGGTTCGCTGACAGCACCAAGACCCTGGCAGTGATCTCCTGTGTGTGCTCCGCGATCCTGCTGATCGTCCTGATGATAAACAGGTTTGACCGCGAGGTCGAAAGGTGGGGAATAATACTCATCTGCGCCGGTGCGCTCGGCAACCTGTATGACAGGGTGTTCATAGGATCGGTGACTGACTATCTGGAGTTCCTTTTCATGAAGTTTCCGATCTTCAACTTCGCCGATGCGCTTGTGAACATCGGATGCGTGCTGATCGCCGTCAGCGTGTTCTTCCTGCCTGAAAAGAAGAGGGAACTGAAGACACCGGCTGCAGAGGGATACGGACCGGAAGATGATGAGGCCGCGGAAGATGGAGAGGATTGAGATCACCGTTCCGGCCGAATACGCAGGGAAAAGGGCGGACGCGGCTCTCAGCGGGCTTTTGGCAATTGAATATCCGGAGTCTTCTTCTCTGTTCACGAGGAGCTATGTGCAGAAACTTATCGATGACGGACTTGCCGCATCTCAGGGAAAGAAACTGAAGAAGAGCGACAAAATGTCTGCGCAGGCGGTCATCTCGGTCGACCTTCCGGATCCGGAGCCTATGGATGCACAGCCGGAGGACATCCCGCTTGATATCGTATATGAGGATGATGACCTGATAGTCGTGAACAAGCCCAAGGGCATGGTGGTGCATCCGGCTGCCGGAAATCCTTCCGGGACACTGGTGAATGCGCTTCTCTGGCACTGCAAGGACGGGCTGTCCGGCATTAACGGCACCAGAAGGCCCGGAATAGTCCACAGGATCGACAAGGATACCAGCGGCCTGCTCGTGGCCGCCAAGAACGATGCGGCGCATATCAGCCTTTCCGAACAGATAGCGGCGCACACCGTGACCAGAAGGTATTATGCCGTCGTTTATGGAAGGCTCCCCCAGGACAGCGGTATAATAGATGCGCCTATCGGAAGGAGCCAGAAGGACCGAAAGAAATTCGCGGTCACGGAGAAGAATTCAAAGACCGCGGTCACTGAATACAAAGTGCTGGAAGAGATCGGCAATTTCAGCTTTCTGGAACTTAAGCTGAGGACAGGGAGGACCCATCAGATCAGGGTGCACATGGCCAGCATCGGGCATCCTCTGGCGGGAGATCCCGTCTACGGACCGCAGAAGGTCATAAAGGAACTCAAGGGACAGTGCCTGCACGCGGGATGTCTGGGCTTCATTCATCCGGCTACAGGAGAATACATGGAGTTCCGTTCGGAGCTCCCGCGCTATTTCGAAGCATTTCTTGACAAACTCAGGAGATCGGAAAATGTCTAATTCCATTTCGGATTATCTTGTTGTAAGCGATATAGACGGAACGCTGCTCCAGGCGGGGTACGGCGTGCCGAAAAGCAACCTGGAAGCCATAGACAGGTTCGTCGCCCGTGGAGGGAGATTCACCGTGTGCACGGGCAGAGGCATCGAATCGGTGAGCAAACTGACCGACTGGGTCAGGCTTACGGCGCCGGCAGTGCTGTGCAACGGTTCCTATATCTATGATTTCTCCAGGGGAGAGACCCTTTATTCCAGTCCCATGGCGCCGGAAGCAAGGGACGTGGTGCGCGATCTGATATCATTTTTCCCGGAGATCGGCGTCGAGATCACCGTGGAACCCAACGTATATGTGCCCAGGATGAACGCGGAAGTGGATGAACATCTTGCGCGGCAGCACATGAAGTATATCCTGTGCGATCTGGATGAAGTGCCGGAGAGATGGAACAAGGTGGCCTTCCTTACAAGACCGGAACTTCTTTCCTCGATCGAGAAATATGCAGCCAACCAGAGCTCTCTGGGAGGGATATACACGCTGTTCGGATTCATGAGACCCGGCCCTGAACTCGTAGACATGGTTACCAGGGGAATGGACAAGGGCGGCGGATTCTCGACGCTTTGCGAGCTGATCGGTCAGGACATAAACAACACCATAGTCATCGGAGACTATTACAACGACAGGGAGATGATGAGGCTGGGCGGCATCAAGGTCGCGGTCGCAGATGCTCCGGCAGAGATACGCGCAATGGCTGACGTGACTGTGTCGGCGTGCCTGCGGGGCGGAGTCGGTGAAGTCCTGGACAGATTCGACGAGATAGTCGGAAACTACGAGCAGATATCGTTTGATGCTTTGTAAAGAGGAACAATAAAAGAGCAGGAGGAATCACTTCCTCCTGCTCTTTGTGTACAGAAGCTATTTTCTGAACATCACTCTCGCATAGTGTATGGGGAGCCCCATCTGCATGAATTTGCCCTCGTGCTCTGTGATGACGGAAGTGTCTACATCATGCGATGAGTAGAAGTCTCCGCAGACTTCTTCCGTTTCGAAACCGGCCTGTTCAAAATAGGCGAGAGAGTCGCGGAAAAGATCGTCGTTGTCCGTCTTGAACTCTATGATCCCGCCGTCCCTCAGGAAATGCTTATAGTTCTCAAGCTGCCTTGTGTGCGTCAGCCTTCTCTTGTGGTGAGGCGGCTTCGGCCACGGATTGCTGAAGTTGAGTATGATCCTGTCAACTTCGTCATCTTCCGAAAAAGAGCTGAGGATCCTCTCGGCGTCCACGGAGAGCAGTATCACGTTGTCCGGTTCCCGGCCGGCGGTGCTGAAGGCTTCCTCGATGTTCCTTCTGGCATATGCCAGCATCAGGCTCTTTATGTCGGCGCCGATGAAATTGATCTCCGGGTGGGCGGGAGCCATTCCCGCGAGATACATGCCCTTGCCGCAGCCTATCTCCAGCCATATCGGATGATCGTTGCCGAAGGCCTGCCTCCATCTTCCGCGGTTCCTGGCGTAGTCCCTCACATAATAGCTGCAGCCTGCGAGCTCAGGAGCTGCCCATGGTCTGTTTCTGAGTCTCAAGTGTCAGTTTCCTCTTAAATGTATTATGAATCGCCGTACCGTCCGAGGATCTCCGGGACTTTCGACAGATGACTGATGACATGGTCGAGCTTCATGTCCGTCGTGTTGGGAATGCCGCCCGGATCGTACCAGCATGTCACGAGACCGCAGTCAAAGGCCCCGCGCATATCGCTGGTGAGGGAATCGCCCACCATCATCATCTCGCCCGGAGCGACAGGGGCGAGATCGCTGAGCACCCTGTCAAAGAACTCTTTGCGCGGCTTCTCATAACCGATATCCTCGGATATGTAGATGTGATCGAATATCCTGTCCATGCCGGACTTCTCCAGCTTGCGGGCTTGGGCGACTTTAGTCCCGTTTGAAGCGGCACACTGTATGTATCTTCCCTTCAGACTGAGAAGGACATCAGGAGCTCCGTCGCAGAACACGACCGTGTCCGACAGCCTGTACTGGTACTCGTCATTGAACGCCTCCACTACAGAGGTATCGAGACCGTGGTTGGAGAAGAACTCTTTAAACCGGCCGGTAAGGATCTCGTGCTTGGTCATCTTTTCGGCTTCCAGCAGTTTCCAGTAACGGTCGTTTATCGCGGAATACTCGGAGATCATCTCGTCGGTGCATTCACCCATGCCGAATATCCCGAAACACCTGCGTATCGCCGCTTTTTCCGATTCGCGGAAGTTCAGCAGCGTACCGTCGATATCCCACAGGACAGCTTTAATCATGTGCCGTTCACCTTTCAGATGTTCGGATTGATCTTATAGTAGGCCTTTATGTCGCGGTAGCTGCCTCCGTAGAAGAGCTCATCCTTTCTGAGACCTTCCTCCGGGGTCATGCCGCATTTCTGCATCACCCTGCCTGACGCGGCATTCTCCGCTATGTGGGTGCAGACCACCTTGTGGATGCCTTTGGAAAAGAGAAAATCGATCACGGCTGTCAGCGCTTCCGTCATATAGCCGCGGTTCCAGTATCTCCTGCCGAGGGCATAGCCGACCTCGGTCGTGCGGAATATGTCATCGGCCGAACTGCACTGGTGTATCATGCCTATGACTTCTCCGCTTTCCTTCTCGACTATCGCGAAACCGTATCTCCTGGTCCTGGCAAAGAAATCAACAGTGCCTTCCAGCGAGAATGATGCGCGGTCATCGGTGTATTTCATTATATAGTAGCGAAGGACATCGCGGTCATTCGCGATGTTGCGGAAGATGGCGTCTGCATCGCTGTAGCGCAGAGCCCTGAGAGTGAGATGAGGCGTGTCAAGACGCGCAGAAGCGTCATAGGAAGCATCCATTTCCGACCTCCCCGCAGGTACCGGGAAATGCCTTTGCAAAGGCATGATTTGTTTGAATAAAACTGGTACTAAAATTATAATAGTATCGGAGGAATATGACTATGGCCAATTACACCATTTCGATAGAAAGTTTCGTTCAGGCACTCAAGCTCGAAGTGATCTACGCGCCGTCACCGCTCAGCGAACTTTATCTGGATACGGCGGAGATAAACAGGCCCGGCCTTATCATCACAGGCTTCACCGAACACTTCGATCCGCACAGGATACAGATCATAGGACTGATGGAGCAGTCATATCTCGACAAGGAGACTCCGCAGGAGAGATACGAGTCTCTCAAGAGGATCTTTTCCAGAAGACCGTGTCTCGTGGCGATAGCCAGAGACCTGGAGATATATGACGACGAGCTCAAACTTGCCAAGGAATATGCCGTGCCTCTTGTCAGGACGAGCATGAAGACATCCGACTTCATGTCGGCGACTATCGGTCACCTCAATGTGGAACTCGGACAGAGAGTGACATGGCACGGAGAACTCATAGAGGTGTACGGCACGGGCGTCCTCATCATCGGGGACAGCGGGATCGGAAAGAGCGAGACCGCGGTGGAGATGCTCAAGAGGGGACACCGCCTGGTGGCTGATGATGCCGTCGAACTCAGAAGAGTCTCGGATATAAGCATAGTGGGATCTGCGCCTGAGAACACCAGGTACTTCATGGAACTCAGGGGAATCGGCATAGTGAACGTAAAGCAGCTGTTCGGGATGGGAGCCGTCAAGGACAGCGAGAAGGTCGACCTGATAGTTAAGCTGGAGCCCTGGGATTCCGATAAAACATACACCAATTTCGGCGTCGGGGATGAGCATATGGATATCCTCGGCATAAAGATCCCGATGATCACCATTCCGGTGAAGCCCGGCAGAAACCTTGCAGTGATTCTGGAGGTCGCTGCCATGAACCACAGAGACAGACAGATGGGCTACAATGCCGAACAGGAGCTTCTGAGCTCCCTCGGCCTGACCATGTGACGGAGGACAGGATTTGAAACGCAGGACAGCAGAGCTTCTGAACGGCATAACGGATCTCCGCGTGGATGAGAGCGGGGATCTCTCGCTGCTGACAGGCTTCAGGACCGGAGGAAGAGCCGTCATTGCAGTTCCTCAGAGCAGACAGGCACTGATAGAAACTGTCAATGTGCTCAGGAAACAGGGGGAGAAGCATTTTATACTCGGCAACGGGAGCAATGTCCTGGCCATGGACGACGGATATGACGGCATCGTGATCCTCACAAGGGAAGCGTGTGCGCAGATAGAAGCGGATGGCACCAGGCTGCGCGCCGGCGCGGGGGCATCACTTGCGGACGTGTGCAGAAAAGCCTGCAGCGAAGGACTCACCGGACTGGAATTTGCGTACGGCATCCCGGGCTCTGTGGGAGGCGCTGTATTCATGAATGCCGGAGCGTACGGCGGAGAGATGAAGGATGTCCTCGCAGAGGTGGAATATCTGGACAGCGACGGACAGGTGACGGTTTCCCGCGCAGAAGACCTTGAGATGTCCTACAGGAGCAGCTGGTTCCAGGATAACCGGGATACGGTGATCCTGTCGGCGGTATTCGCTCTCAGCAGCGGCGACAGCGAGGTCATCCGCAGCACGATGCGGGAGACCATGAACAAGCGCATAGAGAAGCAGCCGCTGGAATATCCCAGCTGCGGCAGCACGTTCAAGAGACCTCAGGGAAGCTACGCTTCCAAGCTCATCGATGAGTGCGGACTGAAGGGAATGACAGTCGGAGGGGCTCAGGTGAGCGAGAAGCATGCCGGTTTCGTGATAAACAGGGGAGGGGCGACCTCCTCGGATATCCTGGAACTCATAGCCCGGATAAAGGAACGTGTCAGGGAGATGACCGGATACGAACTTGAGTGTGAGATAGAATTTCTTGATTGACGGAGAATAAATGGAACTTCTGATCGTTTCGGGAAGGGCTGGAGCCGGGAAGACACAGGCTCTCAGCGCCTTCGAAGATATGGGATTCTACTGCGTGGACAATGTTCCGCCGTCCATGATCCCGGTGTTTGCGCGTATGGCGCAGCAACTGGGAAGATTTCCGCGCGTAGTGGTAGTAACTGACGTCAGGACCGGAGATACATCGGCGGAACTGGAGCAGTGCCTGCAGGAACTTAAGGAAGCCGGGATCTCGTTCAGAATCCTTTTCCTCGACTGCGCAGACGAAGAGATAGAGCGGCGCTACCGCGAGACCAGAAGAAGACATCCTCTGGAAGGCGCGGGAGACGGATCGATCATCGATGCCGTCAGAAGAGAGAAGTACATGCTCAACAGCATACAGGAGGTCGCCGATTTCAGGATCGATACCACCAGGATCTCGGTAAAACAGCTGCGCGAGCAGCTCATATCCATGTTCGCGGAGGAACCGGACCGCCTGATGAGCATAAGATTCATATCCTTCGGGTACAAGTACGGCGTGCCGGAGGAGGCGGATCTCATGCTTGACGTGAGATGTCTGCCGAACCCGTTCTATGTGGACGAACTCAGACACAGGACAGGACTCGACGCAGATGTCAGGAACTATGTGTTCGATTCCGCTTCCACAGAGGAGGTTATGGCAAAGGTGAAGTCGCTTCTGGACACTCTTCTGCCTCTTTATCGGGAGGAGGGTAAGACCTCTCTTGTGGTCGGCGTCGGCTGCACCGGAGGGCGTCACCGCTCGGTTGCTGTTGCCGAGGACCTCAACAGTTATATAAGCTCACTGGGATACAGGAGCAGAGTGATACACAGGGACATAGGAAAGGTCAGCTGATGAGTTTCTGTTCTGACTGCAAAAGCGAGATCATGGAATCGGCGCAGTTCGACAACTGCTGCCTGTATTCCCATATCTACGGGTTCCTGAGCTTCTTTCCCAGGATAAGCTCGTCGGAGCTGCTTCTGAACAGCGAGAATCTGGAGATACTGGAGTATCTGGTCTCGCTCTTTGACAGGATCGGCGTCCAGCTGGGGGATGATGTCATAACGAAGGGAAAGAAGATCAACACGTTCCGCTGTACCGATGAGAATGTCTGCGAGAAGATCCTGTCGGATTTCTTTCTTTCGGACGGCAGGGTGCAGATGAAGATCAGCACCGACCATTTCGCGTGTCAGAACTGCGCACGCTCCTTTATCTCCGGAGCATTCCTGGCCGCAGGTGTCGTCAGCGAGCCTCACAAGGGCTATCATCTGGAGTTTTCGACGCACCGCCAGAGGATCGCCGCAGATCTCGCGGAACTGCTCAAGACTCAGGGATTCGATGTCAAGCAGTCGGTGCGCGGATACGACAGCCTGGTGTATGTAAAGGACTCCAGCCAGATAGAGGATATACTGACCTTCATCGGGGCGCCTGTATGCTCCATGAAGCTTATGGAAGAGAAGATAGTGAGAGATGTCCGCAACCAGGTCACCAGAAGGGTGAACTGCGAGAACGCCAACATGTCCAAGGCGGTCTCGGCGGCATACAAGGACATAGAACTGTTTGAAAGGTTCTTCAGGCACGGCGGAAGGAAAGTCCTCAGCAACGACCTGCTCAGAGCGGCGGATCTGAGGATCGCAAATCCGGATCTCTCGCTTGGAGAACTCGCGGACAGGACCGAGGACGGGATAACCAAGTCCGGAATGAGCCACAGACTTAGAAAGATCAGAGAGACTGCAAACGAATATCTGAATGAACATGATGATTGAAAGAGACGACTTCGTACATCTGCATCTGCACACCGAGTTCAGCCTTCTGGACGGAGCGTGCCGGATAGACCGGCTGATGAAGAAGATTAGGGATAACGGTCAGACCGCTGTGGCCATCACAGACCACGGCGTGATGTACGGCTGCGTCGATTTTTATAAAGAGGCCAAGAACAACGGCATCAAACCGATAATAGGCAGTGAGGTCTACGTTGCCCCGCGTTCCAGAAGGGACATGGTGTACAGGATAGACAGCACTCCGTATCACCTGGTCCTGCTGTGCAAGAACGAGACGGGATACAGGAACCTGATCAAGATGATCAGCATAGCCAACAGGGAGGGCTTCTACAACAAGCCCCGTGTGGACAGGGAACTGCTGGAACAGTACCATGAAGGGCTTATATGCCTTTCGGCATGTCTCGCCGGAGAGATTCCTCAGGCCCTGCTCAACGGCGATTTCCAGCGTGCAGAGGAAACAGCCAGATATTACAGGGATCTGTTCGGAAGGGACAACTATTACATAGAACTGCAGAATCACGGCATCGAGGAGCAGATGAGGATCCTGCCGGATCTCATCCGTCTTGCCAGGGAACTGGACATACCGCTCGTTGCGACGAATGACTGCCACTACATAGACAGATCCGACAGCGAGATGCAGCATATCCTTATCTGCATCCAGACGAACCACACCATAGACGACGATGATGTGATGGAATTCAAGACCGACAACTTCTACGTGAAATCCACGGAGGAGATGTTCGACCTTTTCGGAGCAGTGCCCGAGGCGCTTACGAATACGAAGAAGATCGCCGACATGTGTGATTTCGATTTTGAGTTCGGCGTCACGAAACTTCCGTATTTTGCAACGCCTGACGGAAGCGACAATCTTGATTTCTTCAACAGGCTCTGCGATGAAGGCCTCAGAAGGAGATACGGAGACCATCCCGATCAGTCGATCATTGACAGGATGGAATATGAAAAATCGGTCGTTACCCAGATGGGTTACGTCGACTATTACCTCATAGTCTGGGATTTCATAAACTATGCCAGGCAGAACGATATCCCCGTCGGCCCGGGGCGCGGATCCGGAGCCGGAAGCATCGCTGCTTACTGCATGGGGATAACTGACCTTGACCCGATCAAATACAATCTGATCTTCGAGAGGTTCCTGAACCCCGAGAGGGTCAGCATGCCTGACTTTGACATAGACTTCTGCTATGAGAAGCGCTCCAAGGTCATAGAGTACGTCACCGAAAAATACGGCCCCACCCATGTGGCGCAGATCGTCACGTTCGGAACGATGGCTGCAAGGCTGGCTGTCCGCGATGTCGGAAGAGTCCTCGGCATGCCTTACGGACAGGTGGATACCGTTGCAAAGCTCATACCGCAGGAGCTCGGGATCACCATAGACAGGGCTTTCGAGCGCAAGCCCGAGCTCAGACAGCTCTACGATTCCGACCCGCAGGTCAAGAGGCTGCTGGATCTCTCCATGAAGATCGAGGGGATGCCAAGACATGCATCGACACATGCCGCGGGCGTCGTCATCACGCGCGATGAAGTCAGCGACTATGTGCCTCTCGCCAAGAACGACGATAACTTCGTAACGCAGTTCACGATGACAACCCTTGAGGAGCTAGGTCTGCTCAAGATGGACTTCCTGGGCCTGCGCACTCTGACGGTCATTGCCGACTGCGAGGATGAGATACAGAAGACCGACCCGTCCTTCAGGATGAGCGAAGTCTCCTTCGACGACAGCGAAGTGTACGAGATGCTGTCTCAGGGAAATACATCGGGCGTGTTCCAGCTTGAGTCGGGCGGAATGAGACAGCTTCTCATCAACATGCGACCCCGTAACCTTGAGGACATCATAGCCGTCATCTCGCTGTACCGCCCCGGCCCGATGGATTCGATCCCGACGTACCTGGAGAACAGGAAACATCCGGACAGCATCAGATACGGCACGGAGAAACTGAGAGATATACTGGATGTCACCAACGGAGTCATAATATATCAGGAGCAGGTCATGCAGATCTGCCGCGAACTTGCCGGATTCAGTCTCGGAAAAGCGGACATCGTGCGCCGCGCTATGGCGAAGAAAAAGAAATCCGAGATGGAGAAGAGCGGCAGGGAGTTCGTCGCGGGATGCCGCGAGAACGGAATAAGCGAGGAAGTTGCCCAGGGCCTGTACGATGATATGGCTTCCTTCGCATCATACGCGTTCAACAAATCCCATGCAGCGGTGTATGCTGACGTTGCATACCAGACCGCATATCTGAAATGCCATTACCCCGTGGAGTTCATGGCTGCCCTGATGACCAGCATCATCGACAGGACCGACAAGGTCATCGAGTACATCGCCGAATGCCACTCGCTGGGCATAGAGCTGCTGCCTCCGGACATCAACAGGAGCCGTGCCGGCTTCACAGTCGAGGACGGAAAGATACGGTTTGGCCTCCTGGCTGTTAAAAACGTCGGCAGAAGCCTGATAGAGTCGATGGTAAGAGAACGCGCAAACGGACCGTTCACATCCTTCGTGGGCTTTTATAACCGTCTGGAATCCAACGAGCTCAACAGACGCGCGGTCGAGAACCTGATCCGTTCCGGAGCCATGGACTGCCTCGGTAAATCCAGGAAGAGCATGATGCTTGCGATCGAGATAGTCTCGAAGGCCGTGGAGAAGGAGAAGAGGGACAGCGTCGAAGGGCAGATCAGTTTCCTGGATCTGGAGGAGACAGGAGCCGCTGACAGATACACGGATGAGATGGTGGAGGATATGGGGGAATACTCCCAGGAAGAGATCCTCAAGGGAGAGAAGGAATCCACGGGACTCTACTTCTCGAGCCACCCGCTCAGGGCATATTCGGATTTCGTGGAACGCAACGGACTGCCGAACGTCGCATCCGTACTGTCAAGAGGAGAGGAGCTGGACGGGAAGACCGTCACCATGCTGTGCGAGATAGAGTCCGTAAGGACAAAGGTCACCAGAAACAACGAGACGATGGCCTTCGTCAACATCGAAGACATGAGCGCCACCATGGAGATGCTGGTCTTCCCGAAGGTACTCACGCAGTATGCGTCGGTGATCAGGGAGAACAATATCCTGGTCCTCACCGGAAGGATCTCCATGAGGGAGGAAGAGGAGCCCAAGTTCCTTCTGTCAGAAGCCCGCGGCGTCGAAGAATACGCCGGGACCGGAAGACCTGAGTCCGCGCTTGCGGCTCATCCTTCTTCGGAGGAAAAGGAGAAAAAGAAGACCATATACCTTAGATTCAGCAGCAGGGATGACGCAAGGATCGACAGGATCTCAGCGCTTCTGAGACTGTTTTCCGGGCAGATACCGGTCCATTATTATTACAGCGACACAAAGCAGCAGGTCATAGTGCCTCAGTCCATGTATGCGGATGACAGCGAAGGTCTGAGGAACAGGCTCTGCAGAGTGCTCGGGGAAGAGAACGTAGTTTACAAATGACATTGGCGGAGGTTTTAGGATGTCAGCTGAGATAAAAACGATAGGCATACTCACCAGCGGAGGCGATGCCCCCGGCATGAACGCAGCTGTCAGGGCAGCGGCCAGAACGGCGATCTACAAGGGAATGCGCGTGCTGGGCATAAGAAGAGGATATGCAGGCCTGCTTGAGAACGATCTGTTCGAGATGAACATCAGGAGCGTCTCGGAGATACTGCACAGGGGAGGCACCGTGCTGTATACGGCGCGCAGCCACAGGTTCAACTCTGAGGAGGGAGTGCGGCTGGCAGCTGACAACTGTTTCAGAAACGGGATAGACGGACTGATCTGCATAGGCGGCGACGGCACGTTCCGCGGGGCAAGGGATCTCAGCAGATCCGGGGTAGCCTGCATCGGGGTTCCGGGCACCATAGACAACGATCTTGCCTGCAGCGATTACACCATAGGGTACGACACGGCGCTCAACACCGCTGTGGAGATGATAGACAAGCTTCGCGATACCATCCAGTCCCACACGAGATGCTCTGTGGTGGAGGTCATGGGACACAAGGTCGGGTTCCTGGCCCAGGCGATAGGCATCGCATGCGGTGCCCTGGTGACGCTTGTCCCCGAGATGGATTACGATCTGGACAGGGACGTGGTCGACAGGATCCTCTATACTCAGAGAGCGGGAAAGAGCCATTTCATCATAGTCATGGCCGAGGGATGCGGAAGTTCATCGGATGTGGCTGATTTCATACAGGCAAGGACCGGCATCGAGACCAGAGTCACGGTCCTCGGGCATGTGCAGAGGGGAGGCATCCCCACCGCGCGCGACAGGATAATGGCGACCGAGATGGGAGCCAGAGCTGTCGAACTTCTGGAGAAGGGCAAGTCCAGCAGAGTCGTAGTATCCATGCACGGCGAAGTTACGGACCTTGATATGGAAGAGGCGCTCTCCATGGAGAAGAAGCTCGATCTGAGCAAGTTTGAGATGATGAAGATGATATCGCTTTGATAAATACTGTTTATTGCTGAAAGGGGAGCAGGGTATAGATCGTGACGGACGGTATGTATCCTGCTCATTAATGTAAAATGGACAGAAAACAGGCAGCAGAAAGAATCGAATACCTAAGGGCTTTCCTCGCGGAGAACGCCAGGCTCTACTATGAACTGGACAGCCCTGTGATAGAGGATGAGGAGTACGATGCGCTGAACAGGGAACTTGAGGAACTGGAGGCGCAGTATCCCGATCTCGCATCACCGGAGTCGGTCACGTCGCACATAGGAGGAAGGGCAAGCTCAAAGTTCTCAAGCGTCAGACATGAAGTGCGCATGGAGAGCCTGTCCGATGTCTTCTCACACGAGGAAGTCATATCTTTCATCGGGAAGATGAAGGACAGCGTCGACGCCCCCGTGTTCTCGGTGGAACCCAAGATAGACGGCCTGTCTGTGTCCCTGGAGTATGAGAACGGTGTTTTCGTGCGAGGCTCCACGAGGGGAGACGGAACGGTCGGCGAGGATGTTACCGAGAACCTGGCGACGATATCCACGATACCCAGGACCATACCTTCGAGCATCGGAAGGCTGGAAGTCCGCGGAGAGGTATTCATGCCGAGGAAGAGCTTCGCGGACCTGGTGGCCAGTCAGGAGGCGGAGGGCGTTACTCCGTTCAAGAATCCGAGAAACGCCGCTGCCGGCTCGCTAAGGCAGAAGGATGCCGAAGTGACCAGAAAAAGGAATCTGGACATATTCATCTTCAATGTCCAGAGCACGTCAGAGGAGCTGAGCGGGCACATCGAGAGCCTTGACTGGCTTAAGAGCATAGGATTCAACGTGATACCTTCCTATGTGAGGTGCACGACTGAACAGGAAGTGCTGGATGAGATAGAGCGGATAGGCAGGATACGCTCTGAACTTGAGTACGATACCGACGGAGCTGTCGTGAAGCTTGACAGTTTTTCACAGCGCAGGCAGCTCGGATCCACGGTGAAAGTTCCCCGCTGGGCGATAGCATACAAGTATCCTGCGGAGATAAAGGCGACCAGGCTGCTCGATGTCGAGGTGACTGTCGGCAGGACCGGCGTGCTCACGCCGACTGCTGTCTTTGAGCCTGTGCAGCTGGGAGGGACGACGGTCTCCAGAGCGAGCCTGCACAATCAGGATTACATGGATTCCCTTGATATCCGCATCGGAGACACCATAGAAGTGCGCAAGGCCGGAGAGATAATCCCTGAGGTCATAAAGGCCTACGATCACCTTCCCGGAAGCATGGCGTTCTCCCTTCCCGACAGATGTCCGTCCTGCGGAGAGAAGGTCGTCAGATCCGCCGAAGAGGCTGCCGTCAGATGCATTAATCCGGAATGCCCCGGACAGACGGTAAGAAACATCATATATTTCGCATCGAAGGATGCCATGGACATAAACGGGCTCGGACCTTCCATAGTAGGCCAGCTCGTGGACGCCGGACTGATAAAGAGCGCGGCGGACCTGTATTATCTTGACAGGGATGATGTGCTCAGGCTTGACAACTTCAAGGAGAAGTCGTGCGACAATCTTCTCAGCGCCATAGAGCAGAGCAAGTCCAACAACCTCGACAGGCTCCTGACCGCATTCGGAATCAGAAACTGCGGAAACAAGGCCGCGACGCTGATCTGTGAAAGATTCGGGGATATAGACGGCATCGCGTCAGCTTCGGCGGAAGAGATAGCTCTCATCCCCGGCATCGGAGAAAGGATAGCTGTCAACGTATACGAGTTCTTCCGCAGCGGGGGAACGAAGGATCTCATCAGAAGGCTGCGTGACGCAGGCATGAACCTCGTTTACACCAGTACCAGGACGGGCAGTTCCCTGGAGGGAATGACGGTGGTCGTCACCGGGACGCTGACGAGATTCACAAGAGCGGAGATAGAGCAGCTGATCGAGGACAACGGCGGACACGCGTCATCCTCAGTGTCGAAGAAGACCAGCTTCGTGGTGGCGGGAGAGAACGCCGGCAGCAAGCTGGACAAGGCCAGACAGCTGGGAGTCGAGGTGCTGACCGAGGACGAGTTCGTGGAACGGCTCGGCTGAGCCTTTGTTAACAAAAAATATGATTAATCAGATCAGACAAATATGTTAGAATGTATAAAATGTTCAGAAACTGCATATTTTCTGATCTTCAGAACGGGCAGCGCTTCGACTGACGGCCTGTTTTAAAGAAAAAACACGCATCCCGTTATGCGGCGGAAATAATGTATTATTCGAGGGTTTGATGACTAGGAAAGAATCAAGAACGAATGCTTTTATGCTTCTGTTCTCGCTTTATGCGAACGAGGATACCATCCCGGAATCCGATCTGCAGATGGATGAAGACGGCGTGCTGGAAGTGGATGATTTCTGCCGCGCTCTGGTGCAGACTACCAAGAACAACATAGAGGAGATAGATGACAGGATCTCCCAGCATCTTCAGGGATGGACGCTCGACAGGATACCCAAGACGTCGCTGGCTATACTGAGGCTCAGCGCCGCTCAGCTTCTCTATATGAAGGACATACCGGTCGCCGTCGTGATAAGCGAGGCGGTCCAGCTTGCAAAGAGATTCGGCGACAGCGGCGATTACGTCTTCATAAACGGAGCGTTGAGCAGTTTTGAGAAATCACTGCCAGAGGACGGCAGAAACGAAAATGGCTAACAGAGAGTCGATCACCGTCTCGGCACTTAACAGATATGTAAAAGCGCTCCTGGAAAATGATGAAATACTGTCTCAGGTCTGGGTTGAGGGGGAGCTTTCCGACGTACACGTTCACCTTCAGTCCGGACATATTTATTTCAAGGTGGTGGACGGCAGCGCTTCGGTAAGGGCGGTGATGTTCCGCTCATACGCAGAGAGACTGAGGTTCCGCCCAAAGGACGGCATGAAGGTCATGATCGCGTGCAGGGTCACGCTCTACGAGAAGGGCGGAGACTATCAGCTGAACGCATTCGACATCATGGAAGTGGGAGTCGGGAAGCGCCAGACAGATCTCGAGCAGGCCAAGGCAAGGCTTGCCGCGGACGGCCTTTTCGAGCAGGCCAGGAAAAGGATGCTGCCCGCATTCCCCGACAGGATATCGGTCATTACATCAACGACCGGATCGGTGATAAGAGACATACAGAACGTCTGCGCAAGAAGGGATCCGCTGGTGGAGATCCTTCTTTACCCGGTATATGTACAGGGCGTTTTCGCAGTGGATGCGATCATTGACGCGGTGAAAGCTATATGCAGGGATACAAGAGGCTCTCAGCTCGTTGTGTTCGCACGGGGCGGAGGAAGCGCCGATGACCTGTGGATATTCAATGATGAGAATCTGGTGAGGGCGGCGTGTGCGCTTCCGGTGCCGTTCATATCGGCAGTAGGTCATGAGACAGACTTTACTCTGCTGGATTTTGCCGCGGACCTCAGGGCGCCGACTCCGTCCGCTGCAGCCGAGCTGGCTGTGCCGGATCTCGGCCAGAAGGTAAGGGATGCTTACGGAACAGTGTCTCAGATCGGCGCCGTGATGTCGGACAGGCTGTCAGCGTACAGGGAAGATGTCGAGGGCGGGATGCTTCAGACAGACAGTGCTGTGGCATTGCTGGCGCAGAGAAAGAGAGATGCCCTGGCTAGGGCGGAAGCGGAACTGGATTCGCTGTCCCCGCTGAAGATACTGACAAGAGGGTACGCATACATAACATCGCAGGGCAAAAACATAAGGAGCGTACAGCAGGTCTCGGGAGGAGACAGCCTGAAGGTGACGCTGTCTGACGGTACGCTTGACTGCACGGTGGATGAGGTCAATCGGATATGAGCAAAAAACAGGTTTTTGAAGAAGGACTGAACAGGATAAACGAGATATCCAGGATACTCTCTTCCGGGGAAGTGTCGCTGGAGGAATCGGTGGAACTGTATAAGGAAGCTGCGGAACTTGCCGCGGCCTGCAGGAAGATGCTGGATGAGGCCGAACTGAGGATAGCCAGGATCTCCAGAGACTTCAGTTCTGTGGAAGAGGAGGAAGGCTGATTGGGTTTCAGCGGTAAACTTGCAGGATACGCTGAGCTGGTGAATGCTTCTCTCAGAGAGGAAACGCAGCTCGACAACGGCGTCGTCAGCGAAGCCATGCGCTACAGCCTCCTGTCCGGAGGAAAGAGGACGAGAGCGTGTCTGACTCTCGCAGTATGCGACATGCTGGGAGGGGACAGGCGCTCCGCGCTGCTAGCGGCGGATGCGATAGAGATGCTCCACTGCTATTCGCTCATACATGACGATCTGCCGTGTATGGACGACGACGATTACAGGAGGGGACAGCTCTCCTGCCACAAGAAATACGGTGAAGCCACTGCGATGCTCGCCGGCGACGCGCTGCTGACCCTGGCTTTCAGGACCCTTTCCAGGATCGAGGACGCGGAGATCTCCAGAAGATGCACCGCTCTGCTGTCCGAAGCCGCAGGCTTCAACGGAATGATCCTTGGTCAGGAGCTGGATCTCAAAGGCGTGGATGCCGGAAAAGAGATATCCGCACAGCTCGACAGGATAAATGAGAACAAGACGGGAAAACTGATAACAGTATCGCTGCTCATGGGCGCTGTGTGCTCCGGGATCAGCAGCGGAGATACATATGATGCTCTGGAGAGATACGGCAAAGGGATAGGACTCGTGTTCCAGATAGTGGACGATGTCCTAGATGTCACTTCCAGCCTGGAGGAACTGGGCAAGAAGACGGGAAGCGACGAGGCGAACAGCAAGTTGACCTACTGTTCCGTATACGGAGCGGAAGGTGCTATGAGCAGAGCTGAAGAGATAACTGCCGGATGCATCGAAGCTCTCGGCGGGATCGGGGACAGCGAGTTCCTCGAATGGTATGCAAATGACCTGTTGCACAGGAATAAATAAGGTGGTATATGAGCGATTTTCTTAAAAGCATAAACAGTCCGGAGGATCTGAGGAAGCTGTCGCTTTCCCAGAGGAAGGAGCTGTGTTCCGAGATAAGGGACGTGATGATCGACACTGTGTCAAAGACCGGAGGTCATCTTGCCTCGAATCTCGGCATAGTCGAGCTGACTGTAGCTCTTCACACGGTGTTCGACTGCCCCAAAGATACGTTCATATTCGATGTCGGACATCAGTGCTATGTGCACAAGCTGCTGACCGGCAGAAACGATATGTTCGGGACGCTGCGTCAGAAAGACGGGATCTCGGGATTCCCGAAACCGTCGGAGAGCAGGTATGACAGTTTCGTTGAAGGGCATGCGAGCACATCCATATCACAGGCGATAGGACTCGCCCATGCCAAGATGCTGTCAGGTGACCACAGCAAGACCATAGCTGTGATAGGGGACGGATCGTTCACCGGTGGACTCGCGTTCGAGGCCATGAACAATCTGGATCCCGGTATGGACGACCTGATCGTCGTGCTCAACGACAACTCCATGTCGATCTCGAAGAGCGTGGGATCTGTCTCCAACTACCTGCTGAGGCTCAGGACCAGCAGCGGATATCTCAAGGTCAAGAAGAACGTGAGGGATACCATAGAGCATGTCCCTGTGCTGGGACAGCACGTATCCAATTTCATAAGGAACTCCAAGACAGCACTGAGAAGGTCGATATTCGGAGGGACCCTCTTCGAGGAACTGGGATTCAACTATGTCGGGCCGATAGACGGGCACGATCTTTCCGAGCTGGAGCTTTTCTTCCGCAATCTGAAGAACTCCACAGGAAACGGACCGACGTTCGTGCATGTGATCACCAAGAAGGGCAAGGGTTATCCTCTCGCCGAGGAGAATCCCGCCGCATACCATGGCGTGAGCAAATTCGATGTGGACAGAGGCAATCCGGACATATCGCTTGCGGACAGCTTCTCGAACACCTTCGGAAGGACTCTGGCTGAGCTGTCTCAGAGGGACAGCAGGATATGCGCTGTGACGGCAGCCATGAAATATGCCACGGGACTTCAGTATTTCGCCCACCTTCATCCTGACAGATTTTTCGATGTAGGCATCGCCGAACAACATGCGGTGATAATGTCTGCCGGCCTTGCAAAGGGCGGACAGAAACCTGTATTTGCCGTCTATTCCACTTTTCTGCAGAGAGCCATGGACCAGCTGATCCATGACATCTCCCTCGATGACATCGACCTTCTTCTTGCCGTGGACAGAGCCGGACTCGTCGGTGAGGACGGTGAGACGCATCAGGGCCTTTATGACGCCGCGATGCTGTCGTCCATAGGGGTGTTCAGGGTGGTGTCGCCCAGCAATTACAGGGAGCTCATATGGTGGCTGACTAAACTGATCGGGGAAAAAGGAGCCAGGGCGATAAGATATCCGAGAGGAAAAGAGGATCCGTCGCTGTCATCATACAGATGCACCGGGATGGATTTCGACATGATCGGCGAAGAGCTCGGAGATCTGCTGTTCGTCACCTACGGAAGGGAATTCGCCAATGTGCTGAAGGCGCAGGAACTGCTGAAAGCGCAGGGAATAGATACTTCTGTCCTCAAGCTCAACGTGATCGCGCCTCTGCCGCAGGGAGCCGTCAGCGCCGCAATGCCTTTCGCGAAGATCATTTTCGCGGAAGAGGGCATCAAGACCGGCGGCATCGGGGAACAGATGATAAGCGCTCTGGCCGAAAGGGGTCACCGCGGAAGGGCTCTGGTGAGGGCTGTGGATACAAACCTGGTCAGACAGGCCAGCCCCGTGGAACAGATCGCGCAGTTCGGCCTGGATGCGGAAGCCCTTTTCGTTTCAGCAAAGGAGATGCTGCTTGAAAAAGAGGATTGATCAGATACTCGCTGAGAGACAGCTTGCCCCCAGCCGTGAAAAGGCTAAGGCTCTGATAATGAGCGGAAACGTGTACGTCGGTGAGCAGAAGGTGCTCAAGGCCGGCGAGGAATATGAAGAGGACGCCGCCATCCGAGTGACCGGGGAGATGAAATATGTGAGCAGGGGCGGACTCAAGCTGGAAAAGGCCATGGAGGACTACGGCCTTACCCTGACGGGAAAGACCTGCGCGGACATAGGCGCGTCGACCGGAGGATTTACAGACTGCATGCTGCAGTGCGGCGCGGACAGAGTTTATTCCGTGGACGTGGGCTACGGTCAGCTGGCGTGGAAACTCAGACAGGACCCGAGAGTCACAGTGCTGGAGAGGACGAATGCCAGATACCTGACTCGCGAACAGATACCTGACAGTCTTGATTTCTTCTCAATGGATGTATCATTCATCTCGGTGAAACTGATCATTCCGGCTCTGATACCGCTGCTGTCGGATGCCGCGGAAGCGGTGATCCTGATCAAGCCCCAGTTTGAGGCAGGCAGAGGAAAGGTCGGAAAGAACGGTGTCGTCAGGGATGCTCAGGTGCATATGGAAGTCCTGAGCGATGTGACGGGATTCCTTGAGGAGAACGGCTTCGGGATAATAGGTCTGACGTATTCTCCCATCAAGGGACCGAAAGGGAACATAGAGTTCCTGGCTTATGTCCGCACAGGGACAGAGTCGGACGCATATGATATAGAGGAACTGGTAAAGGAAGCACACCAGAAACTGTCAGAGGAGTAAGACGATGAGGTTTTGCATCGTGAGCGGCCCCGTGGAAAGATTCGGGAATGCCGCCGACAGGTTGGAACAGAAACTGGAAAGTTTCGGATTTGAGACCGGAAGGGATCCTTACGAGGGGAAGTACGACGCGCTGTTCGCGGTCGGCGGAGACGGAACTCTACTGGACGCCTCTACCGACGCGGTCGCGCTGGACATTCCGATCTGCGGCATAAATGCGGGAAGGATAGGCTTTCTGGCCGCTTTCGACGAGAGCGATATAGAGTCGCTGGAAAAGGATTTCTACAGCAGGCTCTATCTCTCGGAAAGGGATCTGCTGTGCGTCTCCGTGAACGGAGGGGCATACGACCAGACGGCCCTCAACGACTTCGTGTTCTTCAAGAGAGATATAAGCAAGACGGTGGAGATAAACCTCTTCACAGACGACAAGAAACTTGCCACTTACAGATGTGACGGCATCATAGTGTCCACCGCAACGGGTTCTACGGCCTATACGCTCTCCGCGGGAGGCCCTGTAATCCTCCCGAATGTCGCGGCTACCGTCATCACGCCCATATGCGCGCACATCACCGCTCAGCACAGTCTTGTGGTGCCACTGAATACCAGCATCAGAGTGACGATGTCCGACAGAAATGAGGAAGTTGCCATCATAGCCGATGGCCAGGATATAGGAACCATCGGAAGATCGGAATCCGCTTCTGTCACGAGATACGACAGAAAACTTAAACTGCTTCTCTCGGAGAAGCGCGATGTATACGAACTGTTGTCAGGAACTACAGGAGGCTGAGAGATGGGAAAAAAGGAAAGACTGTCCGCCATCAAAAAGATAGTGACGGAGAAGAATGTATCTACCCAGGAGGAGCTCATATCTCTGCTCAGGGAAGCGGGTTTCGACGTGACACAGGCCACGGCGTCCAGGGATATCAATGAACTCGGCCTGATAAAGACCGTGGATTCCTCGGGCAGATCGCATTACTCATTCCCGGAGAGCGGGCCTTCTCAGGCAAGCGTCAGAAGATTCAAGATGATACTGCGCGAGTCTCTGATCTCCGCGGATACGGCGCAGAACCTGGTGGTGATCAGGTGCCACAGCGGAATGGGCAACGCGGCCTGTGAATCTCTGGACAATATCGTCGGCAGCGAGGTCGTGGGGACCATCGCCGGCGACAACACGATATTCGTGGCGTGCCGCGACGTAGACGCTGCGGCAAGGACCCTTGACATGATCATCGGTATAATTGAGGGATAGTATTTGAGATGCTTCGCGAACTTGACATTGAAAATGTCGCAGTCATCGAGAAGGCGAATGTGCGTTTCTATGAGGGACTGAACGTGCTGACCGGAGAGACCGGCGCGGGAAAATCGATCCTTATCGACTCGATCAATGCGATCCTTGGAAACAGGACCACGAAGGAGATAGTGAGGACCGGAACTCCAAAGTCGGTCATCTACGCGTCCTTCGATGATATCCCTGAGGCCACTGCGGCCAGAATGGCTGAGCAGGGCTACGAGTGCGACGGGGATCTGGTGCTGCAGCGTGAGATCACCGCTGACGGCAAGAGCAGCTGCAGGATAAACGGACGTCCCGCGACGGCCTCCACTGTCAGGGATCTCTGTCAGGATCTGGTGAATATACACGGACAGATGGACAATCAGGAACTTCTGAGACCTGAGATGCACATCCACGTACTGGACAGATATGCTGAGGACCAGAAACTGCTGGAAGCCTATACGGTGAAGTTCAGGGAACTGATGGACGTCAAGAAAGAGATAGACAGGCTGTCCGTGGATGACGCCGACAAAGAGACGAGAATGGACCTTCTGAGGTATCAGATAGACGAGATCTCACGTGCGGAACTGGAGGAGAGCGAAGAGGAGGAACTGCAGAGAAGAAGGAATCTGATAAAGAACTCCGAAAAATACCTTGATGCACTGAATGAAGCATATTCAGTCCTCAACGGTTCAGATTCCGATGAGTCGGAAGGAGCCATCTCAAGGCTCTATTCCGCAGTCTCCACACTGGAGCATATCCAGGGCCTGTCCGAAGACATGGACAGCTGCAGCAGCAAACTCGCAAATGTATATTATGAACTGACCGAGATATCTTCCGAGATAGGCGATCAGCTCAGCCAGTTCGATTTTGATGTAAATGAATTGAACAGGATCGAGGAAAGACTTGACCTTATTTTCCGGCTGAAAAGAAAATACGGAAGCACCATACCTGAGATACTCGATTATCTTGTGAATGCTCAGGACGAACTTGAAAGCATAGAGACTTCCGATGAGAGGCTCCTGCAGCTGAGAGCGAGATTCGACGAGCTCAAGTCGGAGACCATAAAGGCGGCAAGGGAACTGTCCTCCGAGCGAAAGGCTGCGTTCCTGCGGTTTGAAGCCCAGATAAAGAGCGAACTTGAGTTCCTGAACATGCCGAACGTGCAGTTCGTGGTCAACTGGCAGCAGGCAAAGGAACTGACAGTGACAGGGATCGATATCGTGGAGTTCTACATCTCCGCGAACGCAGGCGAAGAGCCCAGACCTCTGGCAAAGATCGCCTCCGGAGGCGAGATGGCCCGCATCATGCTTGCCATCAAGAGCGTCATGGCTGACAAGGATGCGATCCCGACACTGATCTTCGATGAGATAGACACCGGAGTAAGCGGGACCGGATCGCAGAGGATCGGCTCAAAGCTGAGACAGACATCCAGGGACCATCAGGTCATATGTGTGACACACTCGGCACAGATAGCGGCGTATGCGCACGCGCAGCTGCTGATAGAGAAGAGCGTGTCCGCAGGCAGGACCTATACATCGGTGAGGACTCTGGAAAATGAAGAGAGGGTACGCGAGATAGCCAGGATCATATCCGGAGAGAACATCACCGACACTGCGCTCAGAAATGCTTCCGAGATGCTTGAGATCGCGCAGAACACATAGAGGAGGACATGAATTGGATAAGAAAGTCAGTTTTCTTGTAAATGTGGCATATTACGGAATAATCTGTGCCATAGTCATACTGTTCTTCAAGTACGGGATGAACTACGTGCTTCCTTTCGTGCTCGCATTCGCCATAAACTATGTATTCAAAAAACCGATCATCCTGCTGTCAGAGAAGACGAAGCTGAGCAGAAAGGGAAGCGCCCTGATCGTGCTCACTCTCGCAGTGGTGATCCTTCTGGTCCTGGTGGTGCTGCTGGGAGTAAAGCTCGTTACGAGTCTCAAGGACGTCATCATGGCAGTCCCGGGGATCTATACAAGATCGGTGGAGCCTTACATTCAGAGACTCCTGCAGTGGTATGAGAGGACGGATTTCATCGACATCCTCGGACCAACGGTCGGAGCGATACTGGAGAGCACCGCGGAAGCGATCCTGACGTCGCTGGGCTCTCTGGTGACGAACAGCTCTGTAAGGATAGTGCAGTGGCTGACCAATGTGCTTTCATCGTTCCCTTCATTCCTTATGACGTTCCTGATGACGGTCATCTCCGTATACTTCATAGCATTTGACTATGACAGGGTGCTCCTGTTCATCAAGAGGCAGTTCAGTGAGAAGCAGCTGTACTTCATTCAGCATGTAAAGACGAATTTCCTCAACACGGTGGTCAAGTATCTTGCCTCGTATTCGCTGATAATGCTTATCACGATGGGGGAGATGGCGGTACTCATGCTTGCGGCATCGGTCCCGAGGCCTTTCACGGTGGCGTTCCTGATCGCGCTGTTCGACTTCATGCCCATAGTGGGCATATCCACCATACTTATCCCATGGATAGTTATAGATATAGTGTCGGGCAATTATGTACAGGCGGTCATCCTTGCCATCGGATATATCGTTATGACGATAGTAAGGAACATCATCGAGCCCAAGATCGTCGGTGAACAGGTCGGTATCCATCCGCTGCTGACATTGATTCTCATGTTCGTCGGTCTCAAACTTGACGGCCTCGTGGGAATGCTTGCGCTGCCTGTGTCGGCAGTCGTTCTGGTGCAGCTGCAGAAAGCGGATATCATCCATTTCTACAAGGAGGAACCTCTGCCAGACGGTACCGACAGTGTTCAGGAGGAAAGTCCGCAGGCTGACGCCTGAATGATCCGGTGTGAAATGACTAAACAAAAAGAGGAAGCTATAAAGCTTCCTCTTTTATAGTGTTTTTCAGTCAGGATCAGTCCTTGAACACTGCGTTCAGAGCAACGGTGCACAGAAGGATGATACCGATCACGAAGAAGATTCCCAGCATGCCTTTGGCAAGGATGGGAAGACTGATCTCTACAAAGTCTTTAACATTGATATTCATTCTTACACCTCATCCAACAAGATTGAGCAGCACGCCTGCCGCGATAACGGAGGCGATCTGTCCGGAGACGTTGACTCCGATGGTCTGCATGAGCAGGAAGTTCTGGGGATCCTCCTCGAGGCCCATCTTATGAACCACGCGGGCGGACATCGGGAATGCCGAGATGCCGGTCGCGCCGATCATCGGGTTGAGCTTCTTGTCCTTCGGGAGGAACAGGTTGATGAGTTTGGCGAACATGACGCCGCCGACTGTGTCGAATACGAAGGCTATGAGACCGAGAAGCATGATGAGAAGAGTCTCGGGCTTGAGGAACTCATCGGCCTGCATCCTTGTGGAGATTGAGATTCCGAGCACGATCGTTACGAGGTTTGCGAGCTCATTCTGAGCAGAAGCAGAAATGGAGTTGAGGACTCCGCACTCTCTGATAAGGTTTCCGAACATCAGGAATCCGATGAGTGAGAGGGACTTCGGAGCGACAAGTCCTACGACAACGGTGATAACGATGGGGAAGAGGATCTTCGTCTTCTGGGAGACGGAATGGGGCTCATAGTTCATTCTGATGAGTCTCTCTTCCTTGGACGTGATCAGCTTGATGACAGGAGGCTGCACGATAGGCACGAGAGCCATGTAGGAATAGGCCGCGACCATGATGGCGCCGGTGTAGTTCGATCCGAGATACTGGGATACGAAGATCGAGGAGGGACCGTCGGCAGCGCCGATGATGCCGATGGAAGCGGCATCCTTGAGCTCAAAACCGAACAGCATGGACATGCTGAGGGTGAAGAAGATACCGAACTGAGCTGCAGCTCCGAAAAGCATGAGCTTCGGGTTGGAGAGCAGGGGACCGAAATCGATCATTGCTCCTATGCCGATGAAGAGAAGCAGCGGGAAGAGCTCGTTTGCAATACCCGCCTTGAAGAGCTCATCGAATGCGCCGACCTCATCGCCCTGTGTGATGACACCGGACTGAGGAAGGTTTACGAGGATTGCTCCAAAACCAAGAGGCATAAGAAGGGAGGGCTCCATCTCTTTTGCGATCGCAAGATAGACGAGAGTGCCGCCGATCAGCCACATGATGACCATCTTCAGGTCAATGTTCATAAGGTTGCCGAAGATGTCGCTGAAAAAAGTAGCCATTGCACAACTCCTATTTTTAAAAAATCCGAAATTCGATTCATTCTAACACAATACGGGGAATTGTTTCAACACTGTGAACAGCCGGGACGGGTGCGCACGGCATATTATTCGGGATGTGCGGAAAGCTACCGCAGATCCCGTCTGACGGTTTTGCAGTAAATGAAAATCAGTATATACTATATAGGATCTTACGATCATTTTCTGAAAGGATGAAGCGGCTCATGCCGCATACAGATATGCTCAAGAGCGAATTCTATTATGACCTTCCGCAGGAGCTGATCGCTCAGTCGCACGCGGTGCCGAGAGATCATTCCAGGATGATGGTGCTGGACCGGCTGACAGGTGAGACACAGGACCTTCATTTCTATGATCTGCCCTCCTTTCTCAGGAAAGGCGATGTTCTCGTGCGCAACAACAGCAAGGTCATCCCCGCACGGCTCCTGGGTCAGAAAGACACCGGAGCACATGTAGAGATACTGCTTCTCAAGCAGACTGAACAGGATGCGTGGGAATGCCTCGTCAGACCGGGGAAAAGGCTTCACATGGGAACGGTCATAGACTTTCACGGGAAACTGAAGGCTACGATAGGCGAGGAACTCACAGATGGAAAAAGGAAGGTCTGCTTCGATTATGACAGAAGCAGCAACTTCTTCGCGATCCTGGACGAGATAGGGAAGATGCCTACGCCTCCTTACATCACCAAGGAACTGGAGGACAACGACGAATATCAGACGGTATACGCGGAACCGCTGGGATCCGCAGCCGCTCCGACAGCCGGACTGCATTTCACCAACGAACTGCTCGACAAGGTCAGGAACATGGGCGTCCAGATCGCTGATGTGACTCTTCACGTGGGCCTGGGTACGTTCAGACCGGTCAAGGAGGATGTCATCACGGATCACATCATGCACTCTGAGAGCTACTCCATAGATGAAGAGAATGCCGATATCATCCGCCGTGCTAAGGAAGAGGGAAGAAGGGTCATCTGCACAGGGACCACTTCCTGCAGGACCGTCGAGGCGGTCTACGCAAAGCACGGGACCGTCTGCGCATGCCATGAGGACACTGACATATTCATTTATCCGGGTTATAAGTTCAATGTAATGGACGGCCTTATCACGAATTTCCATCTCCCTGAAAGCACGCTCATCATGCTGGTGAGCGCCTTCGCAGGGTATGACAACACCATGAACGCATATAGAAAAGCGGTTCGGGACAGATACAGATTCTTCAGTTTTGGGGATGCGATGCTGATAATCTGATACGGATTTCGTTAAAAAAACATTAGGAGAAACTGAAATGCTCAAAACAGGGATAAAAGCCCCGGAATTCACACTTCCGGATCAGAACGGAGAGATGAGGAGCCTGTCGGATTACAGGGGAAAGAGGGTCATCCTCTACTTCTATCCTAAGGATATGACCTCAGGATGCACTAAACAGGCGTGCGCTTTCGGGGAACTGTACCCTCAGTTCAGGGAGAAAGGCGCAGTTGTCATCGGAGTAAGCAGGGATACTGTCGCATCCCACAAGAGATTTGAAGAAAAATACGGCCTGCCGTTCACGCTGCTGTCCGACACGGAACTGGATGTCATAAAGGCGTACGATGTCTGGAAGGAGAAGAACAACTACGGCAAGGTCACGATGGGCGTCGTAAGGACGACCTATCTCATAGACGAGAACGGCGTCATCGTAAAGGCCTTCGGAAAGGTGAAAGCCGCAGACAACCCGGCTCAGATGCTCGAGGCGCTTGAAGGTTAAGGATATGTACGAACTGATAAAGAACGAGAATACAGCAAGGCGCGGACGCTTCACGACAGTCCACGGAGATTTTCAGACTCCGGCCTTCATGAACGTAGCCACGGCTGCGGCGATAAAGGGCGGACTCAGCGCGCTGGATCTCAAGGATGTCAGATGCCAGATCATGCTCAGCAACACATATCACCTGCATGTTCGCACGGGCGAGAACAGGATACACGATTTCGGCGGGATCCGGGGATTTTCAAAATGGGACGGCCCCGTGCTGACGGACAGCGGGGGATTCCAGGTCTTTTCGCTTGCCAAGCTGAGGAAGATAAAGGAGGAAGGTGTGACCTTCAACTCCCATATCGACGGCAGGAAGATATTCATGGGACCGGAAGAGAGCATTCAGATCCAGTCCAGACTCGGAAGCACCATAGCAATGGCTTTCGATGAATGCGTCGAGAACCCGGCAGAGTATGGATATGCAAAGGAATCCGCCGCGAGGACCGCAAGATGGCTCAGAAGATGCATAGAACAGATGAAGAAGTGCAACGCGGCAGAGGATGCAGTAAATCCGCATCAGCTTCTCTTTGGCATCAACCAGGGAGCCACGTATGAAGATCTCCGCATCGATAACATGAAGGAGATAGCGGAGATGAACTGCGACGGTTACGCCATCGGAGGACTGGCGGTCGGTGAGCCGACCGAGGTGATGTATGACATCATTTCAGCGGTGGAGCCGTATGCGCCTAAGGATAAGATCAGATACCTCATGGGAGTCGGAACTCCCGGCAATATCATCGAATCGGTATTCAGAGGAGTAGATCTGTTCGACTGCGTGATGCCCGCAAGAAACGGAAGGCACGGACATCTCTTCACCTGGAACGGGATAATCAACATCAACAACCAGCGCTACGAGGACGATCAGGAACCTATCGACCCCGAATGCGGATGTCCGGTATGCAGAGCAGGATTCTCCAAGGGATATATCAGGCATCTTCACAAATCGGGAGAGATGCTCGGCATGAGGCTGTGTGTGCTCCATAACCTGTGGTTCTACAACACGCTGATGGAGAGGATCCGCAGCGAACTTGACAGCGGCACTTTCACTCAGTTCCGAAATGAGTATGTGAACAGGCTCGACGCCAGGATCTGAATTTCTGTTTACTGAAAGCTCCTGAGCATTTATAATTGAATTACTATTTTTCCGGAGGGCAATATGAACATCAATATGTTTCTGACAACTACAGGAGCCACGACTCCTTCATTCTTTGAGACCTACGGCACCATCATCTTCCTGGTGCTCATGCTCGGCGTCATGTATCTGACAGTGGTCATTCCGCAGAGAAAAGAGGAGAAGGCCAGGAATGAGCTGCGCAACAGTCTGGAAGTCGGCGACGGAGTCGTGACCATAGGGGGCATCGTCGGACGCGTGGTCAGCATTAAGGACGACACCGTTCTCATCGAGACAGGATCAGACAGAGTCAAGATCAGGATGTCCAAGAACGCTATCGGCGAGGTCGAGAAGCTCAATCTGTCCGATAACAAGGAAAAGGAATCTGACAAATAATCCTGTACAAAAGAATCGGCATCAAAAAGTGTGTAAGTTCAAAGGTTTGAACTTGCACACTTTAATGTTTTTTAAGCAAAAACCAGAAAAAGTGTTAAGTTTGTGTTAAACGGTTAAATAAGTTGAAATGCTATGGTAAAATTATCTGGTATGGTCATATATATACATTAAAACGATTACAACGATCTGAAAGAGAACAGATATGTCAGAAGATATCAACAATAAGAATGTGAACGGCAACGTACCTGAGACTGCCGCGGGCGATCAGGCGGATCCGTTCCAGAAGACCGACAGCATGCTCACCGCTGAAGGTGCTGACCTTCTCTCTGAACTTGCTGAAGCCAGCGGCGATCCCATTCCGGAGATCCCGTCTTCGGGAGAGACCGGTACAGCTTATTTTGATGCGGTCGTCGATGCTGACGGAGAGATCGAAGGGCTCCTCAACGATGCGGAAGGCACAGTGCCTGAAGACGCTGAGATCCCTGCGGTCATAGCTGCCGCATCCGACGCTGCAGATGATGAAGGTGACATGAATAAGGAAACAGACAGCAAGGGCAAACGTTCATCCAAAGACAGGAAGAATGCAAAAGGAACATCGGGAAGGATCAGCGGCGCATCTGGTAAGACGAAGGTCCGCAGGAGGGCTTCCTTCTGGCAGGTGCTTGTCAGACTGTTCGTGTTCTTCCTCTGTGTGGGCATCATCGGAGCATGCGCGCTTGCTGTGGGAGCGACTCTGTATATCGCTGAAGTCACCGCGGATGACTATAAGACGTTGGATATAGACAATATCAAGCTCAGCCTTTCAACTTTGATCATGGTCAAGGATCCTGATACGGGCGAGTGGGTGGAGCACGAGAGACTCTACAGCGGACAGAACCGTGTATGGGTCGATTATGCGGATTTCCCGGACTGCCTTGTTGACGCCATCATCGCATCAGAGGATATAAGGTTCCGTACCCATCACGGTGTCGACTGGAAGCGCACCATATTCGCTTTCCTCAACCAGTTCCTGAGACTGTTCGGCATAAACCTTGCCGACAACATCCAGGGCGGCTCGACGATCACACAGCAGCTAATCAAGAACATAACCAACGAAAAAGAAGTCAAGGGCTTTGACGGTATCCTCCGAAAGGTAAGGGAGATTTACAGGGCCCTCAACATGGAGAAGAACTACTCCAAGACGCAGATCCTGGAGGCATACCTCAATACGTTCTCTCTCGGAAGCCAGGTAGCGGGCATCGAGTCAGCTGCCAAGTATTATTTCGGCAAGACAACATCCGAGCTCGATCTTGCGGAGTGCTGTTCCATTGTCGTCATAACCAAGTATCCCGGATGGTATGACCCCTACATCAGCCCGGAAGACAACAAGATACAGAGGGACTATGTCCTGCGCACGATGCTCGAGAACGAGATGATCACCCAGACTCAGTATGATACCGCGAAGGCTAAGAGCGATGTCATGGAGTTCGACAGATCGAATATCGACAATGCGTCCACAAGCAGCCTGTACGACTATTTCACGGATACGGTGATCGAACAGGTCTATCAGGACCTCAAGAAATACAAGAATCTCTCTTCCGAAGAAGCCTACAAGCTCCTCTATCAGGGAGGACTTAAGATCTACACCACGATGGATCCCAAGGTCCAGGCGTCGGTGGAAAAGGCTGCATGGAACAAGGATATCTGGCCGGACTACAAACTGGACAGCGAGGGCAACAGACTGGAGAACCAGATCGAAGGCGCCATCGTGGTAATGAACTATGACGGTGAAGTCGTTGGCATCGCCAACGGCATCAGGGAGAAGACAGCAAGCCTCAGCCTTCTGAGGGGATATACTTCCGCTCGCCAGACCGGTTCTTCCATGAAGCCAGTAGCGGTATACGCTCCCGCAATAGAGCTCAAGAAGATCCATTTCTCATCGCTCTTCCAGGATATTGCGACCGAGAAAGTCAACGGCAGAAGTTGGCCGACCAACTTCTCTAACACCTACGGAACACCCATTACGGTATATAAGGCAGTGGCAAAGTCCCTCAACACGATAGCGGTGCAGACCATGCAGCTCATCGGTGTCGACTTCGCCTTCGATTTCCTGACACAATCGCTGGGATTCACGACTCTCGTCGACGGAAGATGGGACGATGCGCAGGGGATCACACTGACCGACAGGACACTCTCCACGGCGCTCGGCGGACTTACAGACGGGTGCACCGTCACCGAGATGTGCGCAGCCTATGCCTCATTCGGAAATCTGGGCGTCTACAAGAGCCCCAGGTTCTACACGCTCATCGAGGATTACACCGGCGATGTCATCCTTGACAAGAACAAGGTGGCTCAGACCAACCAGGCTATGTCTCCTCAGACAGCTTACATCATGAACCAGATCCTCCAGGGCGTTACCAGAGAAGGTACGGCAACAGCGGTCAGGAAAGGCGCCAAGTTTACGACTGCGTCCAAGACCGGAACCACATCCGACAACAACGACTTCTGGACCATAGCGCTGAATCCCTACTACTGCTGCGCGGGCTGGATGGGATATGACCAGAACGGAAAGATGACTCCGTACAGCCTGCACTATGACATTCAGTACGCCGTGAGAGACGTCCTCAATGAGATCACGAACGATCTGCCTGAGAAGGAATTCGAGAGACCGGACGGCATCACGACCGCATCGTTCTGCCTGTCCTCCGGGTTCCTTACTTCATCCGGATGCAAGAGCACAAGAACGGGCTACTATACCAAGGACAACATGCCCAATTCAAAGTGCATGCACTCACTGTTCCCGTACGACGGAAACGGCGGTACGACCACTGACGATTCTGCAGCCTGAGCGCTGAATATCGATCGACCGTAGATACAGGTCCTTAGGGGCCTGTATCTTTTTTTATTGCATATAAAAGCCGGTACCGTACGGTACCGGCTTTAAGTGCAAATGAGTTTCTGATCAGATGATCATCTTCTCCACTTCAGGTCTGCTGCTTTCTCCAGAAGGAGTCGGATCGCAGGCCTTTCAGGCTCCTGCTGCATGAAGACGGTGTCTTCAAACATGATGGAGCGGGGATTCTCGTTGGTGAACTTCTCCCATGTGGGCATCGGGGTTCCGTCGGCATCGTTGCCGTTGGGATCTCCGTTCTTTGCGAAGTTCGTCCAGTAGTTGCACATCAGTCTCGCCAGATCATAGTGCTTTGCCTGGAAAGGCCTCCAGCACTTTGCCAGTGTCTCAAAAACGAACCACAGATCGCTGGAATGGAATGCGCCGGGATTGTCCCAGCCCGGGATCTCCGGCCCGAATGAGTAGAAATACTCGTCCAGACCGTGGTCTGCTCCGTTCATGTGCAGTAGTTCGATACCGAATCTCTGGTTATTGATCTTGAGCGCATCCTTGAGCCCGTCGAGATCGACGTTATCATAGTCAGCCGCGGAAAGGACTTCTGCCGCGGCTTCTTCTCCGACCATGGCCGAGATCCTGTCACGGATCTCTTCCTTGCTGGAAGCTCTGCCGAACATATCGCCCATATCGCCGGTCGTGTGTCCGCAGATTAGCGGGACCTGAAGCCTTCTGTTGGCAGCCATCATATTGACCGGATCGTCGTCGGCAAATACGCCGTCGATGTTGAATCCCCAGCGCACGTGCTTCTCATCCATAAACTCAAGCATCTTGTCGCGAAGAGTGAAAGCATCGATCTGCTTTGCTTCCTCAAGACTCTTTACGCCGATGAATTTAAAGAACTCAACGCCGTTTGCTTCCGCTTCAGCCAGAGTGGGATAGCCGTATCCGCCTCCGATGCTGATGCCGCCGCTGCTCATGGAGATGCCTCTCTTGATGACATCGGTGCTATTGAGAGGGGAGAGCAGCTGGAAAAGCGTGCTGCGTCCGCCTGCGGACTGTCCAAAGATCGTGATGTTGTCGGGGTCGCCGCCGAAGGCTGCGATGTTGCGCTTTACCCAGAGGGTACCGAAGCGTTGGTCATAGCTTCCGAAGTTGGTGTAGCATTTGTCCTCCGCCGTGGCTGTGATCTCGGGATGAGCGAAGAATCCGAAAATGTTGACTCTGTAGTTTACGGAGACGAGGATGACACCTCTTCTCGCGATCCTTTCGCCGTCGAACTCCATCTCGGAAGGATGTCCTTCCTGCAGTCCGCCGCCGTAGTACCAAACCATGACCGGCAGTTTCTCATCGGCTGATTTTGCCGGCGTCCAGATATTGAGCTGCAGGCAGTCCTCGCTCATAACCAGATCGGGGTCTACGTTCCACTCTCTGGTATAGATGTTGTCAGGATCAAGGCCCGGATACTTCTGCATGGCGATGGGACCGAAGGTGTAGCACTCCCTGACGCCTTCCCAGTCCTCCGCAGGCTGCGGTCCTTTCCATCTGAGGTCTCCTACAGGAGGCTTGGCAAAGGGTATGCCCTTGAAGGCTGTTATTCTGGGGTCAGCCGCGGGGATACCTTTGACCCAGCCGTTTTCAGTCTTAACTACTCTAAGCATTGGTTTCTCCTAATATTAATTATTTGCTGTTTCTTTCTACAAGGACATTCATAGCCTCGCTGGGCTTGTCCACGCAGGCCTCAACGACATCATTGAACCAGACGGCGTTGGGCTCGGCGGTGGTATAGGGCTTCCAGAGGGGCATCGGGGTACCGTCGTTGTCGGGACCGTTGGGATCGCCTGTGCGGAAGAAGTTGGCCCAGTAGTTGCACATGTTCCTGGCAAGATCCATGTGTTTGCCTTTGAAAGGCCTCCAGCATTTTGCAAGGTTCTCAAAGAAGAACCAGAGGTCTACGGAGTGGAAGGTGCCGGGATTGTCCCATCCGGGGATCTCAGCGTTGAATACATAATAATAGAAGGGTTCTTCGATGCCGAGAGCCTCATTCTTCTTGACGAGAGTCCTGAAAGCGACTTCTATGCCGCTGACATTGGCGATGGACTTGGCTGTCTCGAGATCGTCGCCGCAGGCTTTGAGGAAATCATCAGCATAATCGCCGAGGCTCGCTCTGACTCTGGCGGCAAACTCTTCCATTGAGTCTGCATCGATGCGGGAACGGAACTCATCCTGGGTCCTGCCGACCATGAGAGGTACACGCAGGCGCTTGCCTTCCGACATGAGCTTAAAGGGATCTCCGGGCAGATAAACACCGTCGGGCGTGGATCCGAAGCGGGCGCGGAACTCGTTCTCGAAGTCCACTCCCTTATCGCGAAGCGTCACTGCATCTATCTGTCTGGCTTCTTCTAGTGTCTTAACGCCGAGGAACTCGAAGAATTTCTCGCCCTGTGCCTGAGCCTCTTCAAAGTTCAGGCGTCTGCGCTCATCATAAACACCGGCAAACATGCCGCTCATGATGACCGCTTTCTGGAACAGACCTTCATTGGAGGGGCTGACGAGCTGTGTGCATACACTTCCGCCGCCTGCAGACTGTCCTCCGATGGTGATGTTGTCGGGATCTCCGCCGAAAGCAGCGATATTTCTCTTGACCCAGCGGGTACCGGCCTGCTGGTCGAGGTTTCCGAAGTTTGTAGGAGCATCGGGCTGTGTGGCCGTCAGTTCAGGGTGCGCAAGGAATCCGAACACATTGAGACGATAGTTTACGGTAACTACCACCACGCCTCTTCTCGCGATCCTTTCGCCGTCGAATTCCATCTCGGCGGGGTTGCCTTCTCTGAGGCCGCCGCCGAAATACCATACATAGACGGGAAGCTTGTCTTCCGTCGTCTTTGCGGGCGTCCATACGTTCAGGTACAGGCAGTCCTCATCCATGGGGATCTCGGGATCAACGTTCCACTCTCTGGTGTAGATGTTGTTGGGATCCAGTCCGGGTATGTGCTGCATCGAGATAGGCGCGAATGTCCAGCATTTCAGCTCACCTTCCCAGGGAATGACGGGCTGAGGAGCACGCCAGCGGTTCTCACCTACAGGAGGCGCTGCAAACGGGATGCCCTTGAAAGCAGTCACACGGGGGTCTGCTGCAGGGATTCCGAGAACTACGCCGCCTTCTACAGTAGCCTTTCTGATCATTGTTTTCTCCTTTCGATTGATCGACTTATGGTATTATGCATATTCAACAAGATAATGGTTCTATGCGTGATGCCATTTACTCAATACTACCATAATGAGAGTCGGAATAAAATCCTTGAGTAATCTTTTTGAAACAAAAAAGGCAGGGCATATGCCCTGCCTTTCATATTGCATAAAGATTATTTGCTGAGGTACTCGTGGATGGACTTTGCGGCAAGTTTGCCGGCACCCATCGCGGAGATGACGGTTGCAGCACCGGTGACTGCGTCGCCGCCTGCGTAGACGCCTTCCTTGGAGGTGGCGCCGTTATCGTCGACGATGATACCGCCGTGGCCGTTGACATCAAGGCCTGCTGTGGTGTTCTTGATCAGCGGGTTGGGGGAGGTACCGATAGCCATGACGACTGTGTCGACATCGATCACAAATTCGCTTCCCTCAACGGGGACAGGACGGCGGCGGCCTCTCTCATCGGGCTCACCGAGCTCCATACGGATGCACTTCATACCGGTCACGAAACCGTTCTTGGGATCGCGGCGGTCATCGGGATTGTTGTATCCGAGGATCTCTACCGGATTATTGAGAAGCTTGAAGATGATGCCTTCTTCCTTGGCGTGTTCGACTTCCTCACGGCGTGCCGGGAGCTCTTCCTCAGAACGGCGATAGACGATGTAGACATTGTCAGCGCCGAGTCTGAGAGCTGTTCTCGCAGCGTCCATGGCAACGTTTCCGCCGCCGACTACCGCGACGTTTCCGCCCTTCATGATGGGGGTAACGGGATCGTCGAGATAGGATTTCATGAGGTTGGAGCGGGTGAGGAACTCGTTGGCGCTGTATACGCCCTTGAGAGACTCGCCGGGGATACCCATGAAGTTGGGAAGTCCTGCGCCGGAGCCGACATAAACGGCCTCATAGCCCTGCTCAAAGAGCTCATCGATGGTGAGTGTCTTGCCGATGACGACGTTGGTCTCGACATCGACGCCCATGGCGATGAGGTTGTCGACTTCCTGCTGAACGATCTTCTTGGGAAGACGGAACTCAGGAATACCATAGACAAGAACGCCGCCGGCGGTGTGAAGAGCTTCAAATACGGTAACCTTGTAACCGAGCTTGGCAAGGTCGCCTGCGCAGGTCAGTCCGGAGGGGCCGGAACCTACGACAGCGACTTTGTGTCCGTTGAAGGGGGCGGGTTCGGGCTTCTGATCGCTGTGATCCCTGTGCCAGTCAGCGACGAATCTCTCAAGACGGCCGATTCCTACGGGCTCGCCTTTGATTCCGCGGATGCACTTGGATTCGCACTGTGTCTCCTGAGGGCACACACGTCCGCAGACTGCGGGGAGGGAAGAAGTCTCGTGGATGACCTGATATGCACCCTCGAAATCTCCCTCTTTGATCTTATCGATGAATTCGGGGATATGTACATTGACCGGGCAGCCGGACACGCAGGGCATATTCTTGCAGTGCAGGCAGCGCTGCGCCTCATCAAGAGCGATCTCTTCGCTGTAGCCGATGGCAACTTCGTTGAAGTTGTGGGCACGGACCAGAGGATCCTGAGAGGGCATCGGGTTCTTGGTAAGACTCATGTTAGGCATATTATTTTACCTCCTTGAAGAGATTGCAGGCTTCTTCGTATGCATGGCGCTCAAAGGCTGCGTACATGGTTCCGCGGGACATAGCTTCGTCGAAGTCGACTTCATATCCGTTGAAATCAGGTCCGTCAACGCATGCAAACTTAGTGACCTTCTTGCCGTCCTGATTGAGGGTCAGTCTGCATCCGCCGCACATTCCGGTTCCGTCGATCATGATCGGATTCATGGAAACCGTGCAGGGGATACCGGTGGGCTGGCAGGCAAGGACGACGAACTTCATCATGATCAGCGGTCCGATCGTGATGACTTCATCAAAGGTCTCACCCTTCTCGAACAGCTCCTTGAGAGGAACTGTGACATTGCCTTCGCGGCTGTATGAGCCGTCATCTGTCATGACGATGAGTTCATCAGAGCATGCACGGAACTCGTCTTCAAGAATGAGCAGGTCTTTTGTGCGGAATCCGATGATGGAAGTGACATGGGCACCGAGCTCATGAAGCTTCTGGGCGATGGGGAGCGCGATGGCGCATCCGACGCCGCCTCCGACGATGCAGACCTTCTTCAGGCCGTCAAGATGTGTTGCGACACCGAGAGGACCTACGAAGTCCTGGATATAATCGCCGACATTCTTGTGATTGAGTTTCTCTGTCGTGGCACCGACTATCTGGAAGATGATCTTGACAGTGCCTTTTTCGCGGTCATAGCCTGCTACCGTGAGAGGGATGCGCTCGCCGTCAGCATCAACGCGGAGGATGATGAACTGACCGGGTTCTGCTTTCGCAGCGACCAGGGGAGCTTCGATCTGCATCATGGTAACTGTGGGATTAAGGCTGACCTTTTCCACGATTTTGTACATGCTTCAGTCTCCTTTTGAGGTTTGATTTTCTTTTTATTCTGCGCTGTGTTTTTCTCACACTAATACGTGCGGACATTTCCATGCCCGCACGTGTAAATATAACATATGGAATCGTTTTGCCGCAAGTGAAAAGAGATATTTATAGGCCGTTTCGCCTGCAATTCGAAAATACCTCTTTCAAAACGGCTTTCAGGATATCCTGATGAGGTTCCAGGACAGAGGAGCGAGAACGGTATTGCATACCGAACCTTCCACTTCGGCCTTCTCGGTCACTGTCTGCATTCCGCGGATAGTCATCAGTTCGGCATTGCTGAATTCTCCCATTCCGGAGAAGTCGACTTTCAGTTCAGCCTGTTCCGTCTCGCTTCTGTTGACCACGAATACGGAAAGGGAACCGTCATCGCACTTCACCACTGCGCTGTCGAGCATCGGAACACCGTTGTACAGCTTGCAGTCGTAGGTCGGCGCGTCTACCACGGGCTTGATCGATGTGCCTCTGCCGTAGTTCGATGCATGCATGATGGGATAGTAGATGGTCCTCACGTATGCTTCTCCGCCGGGTACCGTGGTTATAGGAGCGATCACGTTGATGAGCTGCGCGAAGCAGGAGACTTTGACCAGATCGGCGTTCCTGATGAGCGCGTTCATGAGAGTTCCGACGACAAGGGTATCGATATCGTCATAATCCTCTTCGTCTATCGCTCTGCCGACTACCCACTTTTCCGGAGCTTTCTGCTCGGTCGAGAAATGATACCAGACATTCCACTCGTCGAAGGAGAGATACACATCATGGTCACCCTTCTGCTCTATCTTTGCCTGCTTGCAGATGGAACCGATGTACTGGATCATGTTCTCCATGTCTATATTGCTTGCCAGGAAAGAGGGGATATCGTGATCGTCGTTCCTGTAGTAGCTGTGCAGAGATACGTAGTTGACATCATTGTAGCAGTGCTTCAGGACAGTCTTTTCCCATTCGCCGTATGTCGGCATGCTGGTGTTGGAACTGCCGCAGGCGACCAGCTCGATGGAAGGATCGATCCATTTCATCATCTTGGCCGTCTCATGTGCGATCCTGCCGTACTCCTCGGCGGTCTTTCCGCAGATCTGCCAGGGGCCGTCCATCTCATTTCCGAGGCACCAGAGTTTGACGTTATAGGGTTCGGCGTGTCCGTTACGCTTTCTGAGTTCTGCGTAATATGTGGGTGTAGTGCCGTTTACGTATTCAACGAGGTCTGCGGCATCCTGAGGAGTACCGGTGCCCAGGTTCACTGCCAGCATGGGCTTGACTCCGAGGCGCTCGCACCAGCGCAGGAACTCATCCGTTCCTACAAGATTCGGCTCGATCTGGAACCACGCCAGATCCAGCCTCGCAGGTCTTTCTTCCTTGGGACCGATCCCGTCTTTCCAGCGGTATCCGGAAAGGAAGTTTCCACCCGGATAGCGGATGTGGGAGAGGTTGAGAGGCCTGACGAGATCCATGACGTCCTTGCGGAATCCAAATTCATCGGCTGTGGGATGATCGGGCTCATAGATGCCTGTGTAGATGGCTCTTCCCATGTGCTCGACAAAGGAGCTGTATACTCTGTCGTCCACTTTGGAAACGATATTGTCGCTGCTGACTCTGATCGATGTTTTCACCTGTCTGTCCTCCTTGTAAGTTCAGGCATTGATTATGTACTTTAAATATATAAAAGCACGGAAGCAAAGTCCACTTCCGCGCTTGTTTTATTCGATGCAATTTTTCAATACAGGTCATACGGATCGTCTTCTTCCACCGGAAGAGTTTCCCCGGGGATATCGCAGACGTACTCAAGTATCGGCTCTCTAAGGAACAGGGACGGATCTGCCCTGACAGTAAAGCCCTGGCCGGCCTCGCAGTTCCATTCATACTGAGAGAGCTTCGGATAGGCGAGAGCTGCAAGCGCGGCGCTGATAACGCCCGCATGGGTCACGACAGCGGCGCTGGTAACTCCTCTCGACATCATGTCGTCAACGATCTGTATGATGCCTTCCCGGCATCTCAGATAGAATGCCTTGGCGGGCTCCACTCCGGCAGGGGCGTAATCCGAGCCGGGAACGACCCATTTCGCATATTCCTCGTCATTCCTGAGCTGAGCCATGGTCTTTCCCTCAAAGGGACCGAAAGATGCCTCACGGAGATTCTCCACTGCAGTGTATTCGCATCCCGGAAACAGTATCTCGGCTGTCTGCCTCGCTCTCAGAAGGGGACTGGCATATACTTCGTCCACATAGGGATAATCAAATCTCTCCATCAGTCCATAAAGCTGACTGATGCCTTCTTCGCAGAGCGGAGGATCCAGTGTCCCGCAGTATCTTCCTTCCAGATTGAAGTCAGTGAGACCGTGTCTAATGAGATGAAGTTTATATGTTTTCAAAATATGTAGTTCCTTTCAAAAAATACACAAAAGTTTTTTTATTATTTGGCACAAAACACAATTTACTTGCAGTAATGAAGGTAATATAATCTCAAATACACTTCGTATTATCCAAGAAGGATCATTCCAATGCAAGGCAATACCAGTTTCAGCAGAATACTTACGCTTTTGAGAAAGGAGCGCGGTCTCACACAGAAAGAGGCTGCGGCAAATCTCGGTATCTCACAGGCGTTGCTTTCCCATTACGAGAAGGGAATAAGGGAATGCGGACTGGATTTCGTTGTCAAGGCATCGGAGTACTACGGCGTTTCCTGCGACTACCTGCTGGGGAGATCTCCCGACAGGAGCGGGCTGACGCTGACCGTAGACGATATACCGGATGACAGCAACGACCCGGACGATTCAAAGTACAAGGGAAGTCTTCTGCCGGTACTCAGCAAGAAGCTGATCATCAATTCACTGGGTATATTGTACGATATGCTCCTCAAGGCACCCGATAAGGAGCTTGTATCGGAGGTGACGAACTATCTCAACTCCGCGGTGTACAAGATGTTCAGGATCATCTTCTCCAGCTGTTCAAAGAACCAGGATAAGATGTTTTCGATTCCCGATAGATTATACAGCGGATATATCGACGCCTCAATGTCCAGAAGCGAGGCGGAACTCAGAGACATGCTCTCTGCTCAGCCTGCCGCTCACAGCCAGATAGACACCGATTCGTTCCAGACTTCCAGCGAGAAGCTTGCAGGCGACTATCCGCAGCTTTCCTCATCGCTCTTCAACCTGATCCAGCAGAGCGAGAAGAGAGCGAAATAAACGAAAAAACATGACGAAACGGCCGTAAAGCGTAAAAACTTTACAGCCGTTTTTGTTCTTGCAGTGTGAATGATGCGGTCATGATGGAACAGCGGAAGGCTTCCATTGGACAGCGATCGGCTGCTTTTGAGGATATCCGGAGCTGACAGCAGAAAAAGAGACCTGGATCCATTATGAGTCCAGGTCTCTTATAGTTCAAAATGTCTGAGGTCCGACCACGAATCAGATGTCTGAACTGACGACGGATCTTGCGAACGCTGCGGCTGCGGAGAGATCTTCTTCGTTGGGCCTGCCTTTATGGATGCCCTTGAATTCTCCTCTGCAGTGGAACTCACGCTCATCCATGGCGATGCCTTTTTTATCGGCTTCCGTCTTCACTTTCTTCCATGTGGAGTTCAGCATGGCTGCGGAGCCGAAATTGACGATGCGTCCGATCTTGCGGCTGTCCAGAGAGCGGATGAAAGCCCTGACTTCCGGGTCGATGCTGAAGGCATAATATGAGTTTCCGAGGAAAAGGACATCCACGGGCTCTTCAACAGGAGCGCTGATGGGCAGCGCCTCGGCGCCTACTGCTTCGGCGACTGCTTCCGCCAAGCGCTTCGTATTGCCTGTCTTGGTGTAGTATCTTACGGCGACTTTCATGACTTTTCCTCTTTACAGCAAGGACTTTACGCAGGCTTCGACATCAGCCATGTCAGCTGTGGGCTCGAAGCGGGCGACCACGTTGCCTTCTCTGTCAACGATGAACTTTGTGAAGTTCCACTTGATATCCGGCTTCTTGTCCCAGTCAGGATCCGCCTGGGCGAACATGTTCTCCAGCAGCTCCTTGTAGGGGTGATCGTTGAAGCCTTCAAAACCCTTCTGGGATTTCAGATAGGTGTAAAGAGGAAGCTCATTCTCACCGTTTACATCGGATTTCTTCATCTGGGGGAAGGTGGTGTTGAAGTGAACGGTGCAGAATTCATGGATCTCATCGTCCGAACCGGGAGCCTGTCCGCCGAACTGGTTGCAGGGGATATCGAGGATCTCCAGCCCCTGATCGTGGTAGTCCCTGTACATCTTTTCGATCGGTTCGTACTGGGGGGTGAATCCGCATCCGGTAGCCGTATTCACTACCATGATGACCTTGCCCTTGTAATCCGCCAGGTCGAGCTGGCCGCCTTTACCTGTCTTGAGAGTGTAATCGTAGATCATAACTGTTCTCCTTTTTTATATTTTTATTTTTCTGATCTCATTATCTTCAGGAGCCGTTCGGAGAACTGCTCCTGGAACCGCGCCTCTTCCAGGCGCACTGTTTCGCGGTATTTCCCGATCTCATCCCCGGAGAGAAGGACCGCTTCGGCAAAACTGAGCGCTGAGAGCGCCTTTTCCGTCTTTATGACTGTCTGTATATAGACGTGGCCTTCAGAAAGCAGTCCGAGAGCCTGCTGCTTTGTGATCAGACCGCTTGTCGTAATGCCCCATGTGTCGTATATAGTATCGTTGGCGATGGGGCCGGTTATCACATCGTATTCAGCCAGTCCGTCTTCCTGACCGCGGCGATTGGAATATATGTATTCAAACCACTCAAGGTCTCTTGAGAAATGCTTGATCTTCAGACCTTCCGGACGGAAGGTGTAGCAGTTGAGATAGGTGGAGAGCCCGTTTCGTATCCTTGCCCACCTTTTCGAGAATTCCATGTTATCCGAAAGATAGAATCCCTGCCCGAAATCGGCGTTTTTTCTTCCGGCCTTTATGTCCGGCTCACGGATCACCTGAAAACCGGTGTGATAGAGGCGGACCGTCCTGTCGGTGATGTGATCGTCATGATTCGGCATTGCTTTGTCTTTCCTGATCAAGCAGTTTGTATAGGGTCTGATACAGCGCCGCAGCTTCCCCGGACGTAAGGTCGAATTCCCGTGCTATTGACTGAGGGACGCAGAGAGCTCTGTCCTTGAGCGATTCTCCGGCTTCTGTCAGCGTGATAACGAGGTTTCTCTCGTCTTCTGAGTCCCTGGATCTCTCGATGTACCCTTTAGCCTCGAGCTTCTTAAGAAGGGGAGTAAGAGTGTTTGATTTGAGGAACAAAGCTTCGCAGAGGGATTTTTCGTTTGACTGTTTCTGTTCCCACAGGACCATCATCACGATGTACTGCGTATATGTGAGATCAAGCTCATCCAAAAGAGGCTTGTATCTCCTGGTTATCATGTTGGAAACAGCATAAAGCGGAAAGCAGAGCTGGTTGCTGAGTCTAAGAGATGCATACCTGTCGTCCATCAGACCTCCTGTGCGAATCATATCGCGTGCGATTTATCGATCACATTATATCGCGTGCGATATAATGTGTCAACAGGTATCACTGCCTGACGGCGGCTTTTGCGCAAACAGTCCCGCAGACATAAAGAGAGACCCGTCCGGCAGCTTACGGCTGCGAACGGGTCTGTGCTGATCTATAATATCATTTCTTCTTTTTCTTCTTTTTGTCCTTGTTCTTCCTGACTGTCTGTGCGGGACCGCCGGCTGCGGCAGCGTCCTGGATGTTTTCCTCGACCTGCTTTTTGGGTACGATCGTAGTTGTGAGGACCTTTCTGGCTGTCTGTTCGCGTATGGCTTCGACCATCTCATCGAACATGGCATATCCCTCGCGCCTGTACTCCACGACAGGGTCGTGCTGAGCGTATGAGCGGAGATGTATGGCGTTGCGCAGCTCGTCCATATTGTCGATGTGTTCCATCCAGTTCTGGTCTACGGAACTCAGCAGGGAGAACCTCTCCAGAAGTCTCATCATGTCAGAGCCTATCTGCTCCTCTTTCTTTGCCAGGATGTCCTGAGCCCTGTCGTTCAGCATATCAACGATGTCGTCTCTGGTGATCTCATCAAGTTCGTCTTTGCTGAATCTGAGATCGGCAGGCGTTGTGAGCCATCCGAGATAGTGATCCCTGAGTCCTGACAGGTTCCAGGGCGTCTCTTCACTGTGTTCCTCGGGAAGATAGCTGTAGACATTGGCTCTTATGGAATCCAGGACCATGGAATCGATGTTCCTGCGCACGTTCTCGCCTCTGAGGACCATGTCCCTCTCGGAGTAGATCGTCTCTCTCTGCTGGTTCATGACGTCATCGTAGCTGAGAACGCTCTTTCTGATGGCGAAGTTGCGTCCTTCCACCTTCTTCTGGGCGGATTCTATGACAGTCGTCAGGATCCTGTTTTCTATAGGGATATCATCCTCGACATTGAGAGTCTCCATGAGCATATTGATCCTGTCGCCTCCGAAGAGCCTCATGAGATCATCGTCCAGCGCGAGGAAGAACCTGCTTTCGCCGGGGTCTCCCTGACGTCCGCTTCGGCCTCTGAGCTGGTCATCGATCCTGCGGCTCTCATGTCTCTCCGTGCCTATGATGAACAGCCCGCCTGCCTGTCTGACTTTGTCAGCTTCCGGTCTGATCTCGGCGGTGTATTTGTCCAGCAGCCTCTTGTACTCCTCTCTGGCCGCGAGGATCTCCTCGTCTTCGGTGTAGTAGTAGGAAGTGGCGGCCTGGATCTGGTCGTCATCCATCCCTTCGTTGCTCAGACTGTTCTTCGCCATGTATTCGGCGTTACCGCCGAGCATGATATCGGTTCCTCGTCCTGCCATGTTCGTGGCGATGGTCACGGCACCGAATTTGCCTGCCTGGGCGATTATGAACGCTTCCTTCTCATGGTTCTTGGCGTTCAGAACGTTGTGCCTGATGCCGCGGCGGTCCAGAAGCCTGCTGAGATGCTCGGATTTATCTATGCTCACCGTGCCGACCAGGACCGGCTGGCCCTTTGAGTGGCATTCTATTATCTGTTCTATGACAGCTCTGTATTTCGCATCGACGTTCTTGTATACCGCGTCATCCCAGTCCTTCCTTATTACCGGAGCATTGGTCGGTATCGCGACCACGTCCAGATTGTAGATCTCCTGGAACTCATCTTTCTCCGTCATTGCCGTACCGGTCATTCCCGACAGCTTTTTATACATGCGGAAGTAGTTCTGGAAGGTTATGGTAGCCAGGGTCCTGTTCTCCCTGGCGACATGGACATGTTCCTTTGCCTCGATGGCCTGGTGAAGCCCGTTGCTGTATCTTCTTCCTATCATGAGACGCCCGGTGAACTCGTCGACTATGATGACTTCGCCGTTCTTGACTACATAGTCGACATCCCTCTTCATGATCCCGTGAGCCCTGATGGCCTGATCGATATGGTGAGCGAGAGTCATGTTCTCCGGATCGGACAGGTTGGAGATCCCGAAGTGTCTCTGGGCCTTCTCGATGCCTCTCTGGGTGAGGGAACAGCTGTGAGCCTTCTCGTCCACTATGTAGTCCGCGGTGGACGATTCCATCTCGGTCTTGTCGTCGTGGTCGGTGACGACCTCCTTGACCAGCGCCTTAGCGAAGTCATCGGCTTTTCTGTACAGGTCGGTTGATTTGTCGCCTCTTCCCGAGATGATGAGAGGGGTCCTCGCCTCATCTATGAGGATGGAGTCCACCTCGTCCACTATAGCGAACACGTGTCCGCGCTGAGTCTTGCTCCTGAGATCAGCAACCATGTTGTCGCGGAGATAATCGAAGCCCATCTCGTTGTTAGTGCCGTATGTGATGTCGGAGTTGTATGCCTGCTGTCTTGATTCCGGATCCATGCCGGGAGCGACAAGACCTACCGTCAGGCCGAGATAGTTGTAGACCTTGCCCATCCACTCGCTGTCGCGCTTGGCCAGGTAATCGTTTACCGTTACGATATGAACGCCTTCTCCGGTCAGCGCGTTGAGGTAGGCGGGGAGAGTGGAGACGAGTGTCTTTCCTTCTCCTGTCTTCATTTCGGCGATCATTCCTTTATGCAGAACGATCCCGCCCAGTATCTGGACAGGGAAGGGACGCATCTCCAGGACCCTCCAGGATGCCTCGCGGCATGCCGCGAATGCATCGGGCAGGATATCATCCAGAGTTTCGCCGCCTGCGAGCCTCTTTTTGAACTCAGCAGTCATACCGCGGAGCTCATTCTCGCTCATCTTTTCATACTTGGACTGAAGATCCAGGACCTGTTTCTGGATCGGCATTATCTTCTTGAGCGTTCTGTCGCTGGAATTTCCGAACAGTCTGTCGAGCAGGGACATTGACATACCTCTGATTAGTTTTTTGGGAAAGCGCATACAAACAAATTATATCATACGCATCATCATAAGGAGCAATTGTGATACTGGTGTTAACGAGGTGTGTATCTTTGACGAATACAGCCGGAAAACGGACTATTCTCTTGAAAAGGGAGCGCCTGAGCAAGTATACTTGTAACGGATTTTTTACGCATAATCGCGGAAGGAGTTTGATAATGACATATTCTAAAGAAGTAGAAAACATGTGTGTTGTCGCCAAGGGTCCGAAACACGGTCCGGCTCCTATTCCTGAAGAAGGAAAATGGATCCAAGCCAAAGAGATTTCCGACATCTCCGCGTACACACACGGCGTAGGCTGGTGTGCACCTCAGCAGGGAGCCTGCAAGCTTTCCCTGAACGTCAAGAACGGTATCATCGAGGAAGCTCTTGTTGAGACGATCGGCTGCTCCGGAATGACACACTCCGCAGCCATGGCTGCCGAGATACTCCCCGGAAAGACCATCCTCGAAGCACTGAACACCGACCTTGTATGCGATGCCATCAATACAGCCATGCGTGAGCTGTTCCTGCAGATCGTCTACGGCAGAAGCCAGTCCGCTTTCTCCGACGACGGCCTTGTTATCGGCGCAGGAATGGAAGACCTCGGCAAGGGTGCCCGTTCAATGGTCGGAACCATGTACGGCACAAAGGCAAAGGGTGTCAGATACCTCGAGATGACCGAAGGATACTGCACAAGAATGGCTCTGGACGAGAACAACGAAGTCTGCGGATATGAGTTCGTCTCTCTCGGAAAGATGACCGACTTCATCAAGCAGGGTCTGAGCCCCAATGAAGCTTACGAGAAGTCCCTCGGCCATTACGGCAGATTCAGCGAAGAAGACGGTGCGGTCAAGTACATTGATCCGCGCAAAGAATAAGGAGGTACATAATAATGGCACAGTTTGAAGGTTATGAAAGACGCGAGAGCAAGATCCTCGGCGTTCTTGCAAATTATGGAATCTCCTCCATCGATGAGTGCAAAGAGATC
>JAEEGL010087641.1_pt1 | contig 99464 bp, 83 predicted proteins | sample 9134231 | NCBI WGS metagenome assembly JAEEGL01 (sample SAMN16246548, study PRJNA631951) | gut metagenome | biome: gut microbiome; feature: rumen; material: fiber-attached | host: Bos | place: Iran: Karaj | collected 2018-10 | reverse complement strand
TTTTTATTTATTTAATTGTCAATTTACGTTTGGACCAAACTGCTTCCTCTCCTTCGAACGATATTTAATCGTTCTCAGTCGGCAGAGTATCCCGATTTTAGTTTATTCAATTGTCAATTTTATTAAACTAATTCGCCAATATATACTAGCATTCAGCTAATTGACGATTCAATTCAAATCGCTAAATAATTCTATCACCACAAAAAATTTTTTTCAAGATTTACGCATTAGGGAATAACCATTCAAAGAAATCGGAGCGACCGTTTCCGTTTTTATCTTCCATCAATGACCACCCCGGAGCATCTCCGTGTGCTGAAGATACTTGAACCAAATTTTGAAAACGTCTTACTTTTTTACCTGTTTTAGGATCTGTTACGGTTTGAGCCATATAATTCCAAGCACCGCTATCTCCACCGGATGTACCAACATATCCCATAATAGGTATATTTATTGAAGAAATATCTATAGTCCCTTCTTTATCTCTTGTTTGATATCCGCTAATTACTGCAGCTCTTGAGAAAACATCACCCATATGTTTTGCCATATATATAGTACCCATACCGCCAAGGCTGTGTCCTGCAAGTGCAATATTGTCTTTATCCACTTTATGTGACTTTTGGAAATTCGTAACTATACTTCTTATTCCGTTTTCAGCATTCTGATTACACCAGTTTCCACTTGATAAAATAGGACATATTATATAACCCCTAAAGCCTTCAGGAAATTTGTATTCTCCTGCCTTACCTCTGGGTGTAAGAGTTTGGCCTGTTAATAATGTATGAGGTAAGGAAGAACGTTTAAGCGTATCATCATTTCCTCCGACTTCTCCTGAACCATGTAAATATACAAGTGCAGGTAACTCTTCATCAGGATCTGCGTCTGCCGGTTTTATTACCATATACTTCATGCCGGATTCATCTGTTATATATTCTGTAGTATATTGAACATTTTCACCAAATACATCAGATTTTAATGAATTATCTCTTTCAACTTTTGCTTTTGTTTTTTCATTTATAGCTTTATTAACTTCCGTAACTGCTTCTTTTGCTTTTGTTATGGCATTTTTAGCATTTGTTTCTTCAGTACTTTTTACACTGTCTAAATTTGTTTTTGCTTCTTGGAATGTTTTTAATGCTGTTTTTGTTGCTTCAGAGTATTTTTCATTTGTAGCAATTTCATTTTCTATTTCAGCTCTTTCGGTTTCTAAAGTTTTTAATTCGCCCTCTTGCGCATCTTTTTTGTCATTTAGCGCTTGTAGTTCTTCTTTCTTTCTTTGAAGTGCAGCTTCATCATTTGTTTTCTTTTCTCTTGCTGTAGCCAGTTGTGCTTCTACATCTGCCTTTTTAGAAGATATTTCTTGTGCTTTTTCTTTATCATCACCGGCTGATGACGACTTTAAATTTGCTAATGCAGCCTCTAATCCTTGAATCGTTGCATCATCTTCACCTACTAATGCTTCCTGTTTAAATATTTCAGATTCCTTTGCATTAATAGATGTTTTTGTTTCAGCAATTTCTGTTTCTTTGTTAGCTATATTTTCAAGGTTAGTTTTGCGCTTTTTCTTGAATTCAGCAGAAATATTTTCATCATTTTCAACAGCAGTATTATATGCATCTTCTGCTGTTTTATAATTGTCTTGCGCTGTTTTTACATTTTCATTCGTTCCGTTATAAACAGCATCTAAATTATTTTGTGCTTCTGTTAAACTTGTCTCCCTTGTAGTTTTTTCTGTTTTTAATTCTTCAAGAGACATATCTGCAACTGCTTTTGTTTTAGTATCATCAGTATTCCCGGGATCAGTGTTTGTAGTAGGACCTGTTGGTCCCGTACCACCTCCTGTCCCACCCGTACTGTCTGTTGATGCAGGAGGTTCTTCAGATGGAGTTGCACTTAATAATGGCTGCAATGTTCCGTCTTTTAATTTATCAATACTTGAAAATATTTCATCGAGCGTGATATTTTTATCACCGTCAAAATCTATTGCACCCAAGAAACTATCTATTTCTTCTTTATCTATTTGCCCGTTTTTGTTGTAATCCACATCTTTTATAATGTCACTATCTTTAAACATATTCAGTAACATATCTGTTAAGAAATTTTTGCCTTGTTTTCCCGCATCTTCAGGATTTTGCAATTTATCTTGCAATCCTTCCTCGATGATATCGGAAATACTCATAGAAGATAAAGAAGTATCAACTTTATACTCATTTTTTAAAAATTTTAAAAATTCGCTGCTATATTTGTATAAACTGAAATTTTTTTTATCAGTTATACCCATTTTCTTTTGGAATTTTTTGAGATATGAAAGAAATGAGATATCATTAATATTCATTGTATAAGTTCTATCCTCTATTCTTTTGCAGCATAATTTTGATATTTTATTCCTATATATTATATAAAACATTCTAAAACATAAACATGACAACAGACAAGGCAAGTTCAAAATAGGGGAGGTACAATCCGCACTACATAAGGCTAATAATATTAAGAAAAGTTAACCAATAAAATAAAGCAAACTAGACAAATTTTTCTTATTTATAAGAAATTTTTTAATTTATTAATCAGGAAATAAAAATTCTAATAAATCAGAACGTCCGTTATTATTCGCATCATATAATAATGCTGCCCTTGGAACACCTCCATGGTCTGCATTTACAGTAACAAGGTTGGTAAATTTACCGTTCATATATTTTAAAGCGCCGCCATCTCCGTGATCACCAGCAAAGCCCATGATAGGTATTTCTTTTTCTAATGTACCAATATCAATAACCCCATTATTATCGCCTGCTTCATAACCGCTTAATACAGCAGCTCTTGAGAATACATCCTGCATATGTTTTGCCATATATATAGTACCTATACCGCCAAGACTGTGTCCTGTCAGTGCAATATTGTTTTTATCTACTTTATGCGTTTTTTGGAAATTATTAACTATACTTCTTAATCCTCGTTCCGCTTTAGATTGATTTGAAGAATCCGAATTATGCCTATCTCCCCAGTTCCCTTTTTGTAAAACAGGACATATTATATAACCTCTAAATCCTTCGGCGAAACCTCCGTTTTTGCTTGATAACAATGTTTGAGCAAAAGCAGAACCTTTCATTCTTGATGCATTCGCACCGACTTCACCCAATCCATGTAAATATACAAGCATCGGTAATTCTTCATCAGGATCTGCGTCTGCCGGTTTCATTACCAAATACTGCATGCCGGAGTCATCTGTTATATATTCAGTACTATATTGAACATCATCAGCAAAAGCACTGGATTTTAATGAATTATCTTTTTCAATCTTTGATTTTGTTTTTTCATTTATTGCTTTATCTACTTCCGTAACAGCTTCTTTTGCTTTTGTTACAGCATCTTTTGCATTGGTTTCTTCAGTACTTTTTACACTGTCTAAATTTGTTTTTGCATCTTGAAATGTTTTTAATGCTGTTTTTACTGCTTCAGAGTATTTTTCATTTGTTGCAATTTCATTTTCTATTTCAGCTCTTTCGGTTTCTAAAGTTTTTAATTCGCCCTCTTGCGCATCTTTTTTGTTGTTTAGTGCTTGTAGTTCTTCTTTCATTTTTTGAAGTGCAGCTTCATCATTTGTCTTTTTTTCTTTTGCAGTCTTAAGTTGCGCTTCAACATCCGCTTTTTTCGTTGCAATTTCTTTTGCTTTTTCTTCATCACCATCTGCGGACGACGAATTTAAACTTGCTAATGCAGATTCCAGACCTTGAATAGTCGCATCATCTTCACCTATTACTGCTTCTTGTTTTAATACTTCAGAATCTTTCGTTTTAATAGCTATTTTTGTTTCAGTAATTTCTTTTTCTTTTACATCTATATTATCAAGATTGTTTTTACGCTTTTTCTTGAATTCAGCAGAAATATTTCCATCATTTTCAACAGCATCATTATATGCATCTTTTGCTGTTTTATAATCATCCTGAGCTGTTTTTACATTTTCATTCGTTCCGTTATAAACAGCATCCAAATTATTTTGTGCTTCTGTTAAGCTTGATTCTCTTGAAGTTTTTTCTGTTTTTAATTCTTCAAGCGACATATCGGCGATTGTTTTTGGTTTAGGATCTTCATTTTTCCCCGGATCAGTATTTCCTCCAATACTGCCTCCGCCGCCTCCACCACCACCGCCTGATGTTGCAGGAGGCTCTTCCGGTGTTGAAACAGGGTTTAATAACGGCTGAAGTGTTCCGTCTTTTAATTTATCAATACTTGAAAATATTTCATCGAGCGTGATATTTTTATCACCGTCAAAATCTATTACTTCTAAATATTTATCTATTTCTTCTTTATCTATTTGTTCATTTTGGTTGTAATCCACATCTTTTATAATGTCACTATCTTTAAACATATTCAGTAACATATCTGTTAAGAAATTTTTGCCTTGCTTTTCTGTATCTTCAGGATTTTGCAATGCATTTTGCAGCCCTTCTTCAATAATATCAGTAATACTCATTGAAGCAAAAGACGTATCCAGTTTTAATTCATCTTTTAAAAATTTTAAAAATTCACTGCTATATTTATATAAGCTAAATTTCTTATTACCGGATATTCCCATCTTATCTTGAAATTTTCCAAGATATGCAAGAAATGAGCTGTTACTAATAGTCATGGTATATTATCGACCCTCTCTTCTTTAATAATGTCATTTTTTTTTCAAATAATTTTTGACATTATTTCCCCATATATTATATAAAACATTCCAAAACACAAACATGACAATAATAATGTAAATTTAAAACAGGTAAGGTACAATTCCGTACTATATAAGGCTGATAATATTAAGAAAAATTAATAATAAATAAATTAGAAAATGTCAATTTTATTATATAAAATTTATTATAATTTTATATTTTCCACAAATTTGGGAGTTATTATCTGCCAAGCTTTAGCATTAGGATGTCCATCAGCAAATTGATATTCGTGTTGTGTAAAATCTTCTTTAAAGTTTTTTTGAATATCATATATTATAATTCCTTCATTTCTAAGTTCATCCCATATTTTTGAATTATAATAATCCTCATTTTGGTCAGCCATAGGATATTTTATAATGATAATTTTTATATTCGGATATCTTTTCACTAATTCTGCTTTTATTTGTATAAAATATTTTTTTAAAGTTGAATTCATATAATCAACATTCGAATATATTTTATCTTCAACATACCTTCTTATAATATATTTACCAATAGCAAAATGAGATAACAATATGGGCAAATTATTTTTAACATATACTAATTTTCCATTTTTTTGATTATAGCCAACTTGTGTATGAAAAAAGTCATAGAAACAATATTTATCTTCATAAATTCTATTTTGATGGTATTCAATATATACATATATTGCATAATCAGGTTCAGTTGTATTTTCTTTTATATATTCATGTAATTTATCATTTGATACTTGAAATAAGGAATTTCCCGCACCCATTCCTCCTCTTGCAAGTCTGTATACATTTCTGTTTGTTAATTCGGATAATAAATATCCAAATGTCTGATTATCCTCTAAAATTACACCCTGTGCAAAAGAACAACCTAAAAGAAGAATTGAACCTTTTTCTTTTTTCCCGTGTCCATATATTTTTACTTTTTTTTCTTTTATCTCTTTATTTATTATGTCTTCAAAATGAATCATTTTTATAGAATAATTCAGCGGTGTATTTTGAAAGTTATATTTCTCTATACTATCATCAAAAAACAGACTATTTAAATAATTTAATCTTAAAGTATGCATTTTATATGCAAACAAATAATCCATCATTAAAAATATTGAAAAGCATATAATTGTTATTATTAAAACTATTATTATTCGTCTTTTCATAAAATCTACATTTTATTTACACTTCTCCATAATTATATCACGAATATCATTAACTTTTTAATTATTGAAAAAAGCGTTGATTTATTGTCTAATTATTCTATGGATATAACCGTAGAAAAAGCAAACATATTAAAAGGTACTATTGAAATACCTGCAGATAAGTCAATTACTCATAGGGCATTTATGTTTTCTACTCTTACAAAGGGGAAATGTAAAATAACTAATTTTTCAAAAGGTGCGGATTGTCTTTCTACACTCTCAATTATTCAGCAACTTGGTTGCAGTATAGATTATGTAAATGAAAAAGAACTTATTATAGATTCTATGGCAGCAATTACTGCTCCATCAAAACCTCTTAATTGTGGCAATTCCGGTACAACAACAAGATTAATCACAGGTATATTAGCAGGTCAAAATTTTAGCAGCTCATTGTATGGGGATGAAAGTCTTTCTAAAAGACCGATGAAACGTATAATATCACCTTTAGAATTAATGGGCGCATCATTTAAACATAATGATTATAAACTTCCCATTGAAATAATCGGAAATGAATTACAAGGAATTAATTACGTTTCACCCATTGCTTCAGCTCAGGTAAAATCGTGTATTTTATTGGCAGGATTGAATGCTGAAGGCATTACTTCTGTTACCGAACCATATAAATCCAGAAATCATACAGAACTTATGCTTAAATATATGAATGCTGATATCAATGTTGAAGGTAACAAAGTTTCTGTTCAAAAATCAAAATTGTCCCCCGAAGATCTTGAAATATGCGGTGATATATCGTCCGCTGCATTTTTCATTGTTGCGGCATTAATAGTACCTGACTCCGATATCACATTAAAAAATGTAGGTGTTAATGAGACAAGAAGCGGTATTATTGATGTTTTAAAGAAGATGAACGGAAATATAGAATTATTAAATGAAAGAACAATTTCAAACGAAAAAGTTGCAGACATAAGAGTCCGGTACTCAAAACTTAAAGCAACAACAATTGAAGGGGAAATAATTCCCCGATTAATTGATGAAATACCTGTAATTGCAGTTGCAGCGACTCAAGCGGAAGGTACTACAATAATAAAAGATGCTTCTGACCTCAGAAACAAAGAAGCAGACAGAATTACGGCAGTAAAAACAGAGCTTTTAAAACTCGGTGCGAATATAGAAGAAACACCTGACGGCTTTATTATCAACGGTAAAACAGAACTTATTGGCGATTGCGAAACAGAATGCTACCACGACCATAGAATAGCAATGAGTACATATGTCGCAGGATTAATATGCAAAAAACCCATTAAAATCAATCAATTTCAATGGGTTAATATATCTTTTCCGGAATTTATAAATTTAATATCCAAACTTATTTCTTAACAGGATATTTTATATAAGCTCCTTTTGATTCATCAACATTAAAGGAAATATATATTCTTTCACCTTTATAGTCTTCCGGAGGTATTTCAACATTTCCTACATTAGTTAATGCCAATGAAACGGAATTATCCAAACTTTGATTATTAGAACTTGTAACGATTCTTTTTATAGGCATTACACCTTCTTTATCGATTGTAAATACAACAGTTACTGAATAAGGTTTATTTTCAGGAGTTTTAATCATATTTTTATCCCATTTACGATCAAATTCCTTACCCAAATATCCTAAATATTCTCTTAAAACAGGAGAAATACTGTTTAATCTTGAATTTAATATTGGTAAATTAGCCAAAGAATCTTCTTTCTTATATGCGGAAGGAACAGTATCATCCCAATATGTTTTAACATCAGGGATTTTTATATTTTCTTTAGCAACTTTTTGTTTTACAACATCCATTTTAGGTTTTACATGCGGAGGGAATACAGTTATTGCAAGTATACACAAAACAAGAAATACACCTGCTGCAATTAAAGATTTCTTTTTTTCTTTTTGTTCTTCAAAATATTCCACTGCTTCTTGCGGAGACATTTTTCTTCTCTTTTTTGCAGGAGGAGCAGGAGGAGGTATCAACTCTTCTTCCCCTTGATATGCATCATATTCATCCTGAGTTTCTTCTTCTATGATTTCTTCAAATGTATCATTTCCGCAATCGCAAAAATCAGGACATTCTGTATATTCTGTATGACATTCCGTGCATCTGTACATTATTAATTGTTCCTTTTATTAATTAAAATCCTTATCTACTTTTTCCATTAATTCTTCTCTTATTATGATTTCAAATTTAGTATTACCTAACATTGTTGTTTCCATAATAAGGATTGCCGTCGGTAATAAAGCTGCGATGAAACTTAATATCATACCCATTACATCACCGCCCATTACACCGATAAAGTATGATGCGTTCATTGAAATTTCAATAAATACAACACATAATGCTATAATAAAGAATTTTTTAGCTTCTCTCTTTAAGTTTTTGCTGCTTTCAACACCGTGAAGAATAACACCATGAACATTATAATCACTAAACCCGTCTTGTTTAATTACGTTTGAAGCAAGAACTCTCTTAGATGTTGCAAATGATGTTGCAAAACAATGGAATGCAAATATAATCATAAACATAGCCAAAGTAAGGAATATCGGAGAGAATTTAAACCCTTCCGCAAGTCTTATCCAACCTGCAGCTTCAGGGAAACATTCAGCCAATGTCTGTGAAACACCATATGCCAAGAACGGAGCCGTAATTACACCGACTGCATATTCTAAACCGGCTTTAATTTCTAAGTTAAATATTTTATTGTTTATATCTTTTAATTTTTTCTTAGTAATATTGTTTACAAATAATTGTATCCATTGCTGATAATCTTTAACAACAGCCTGAAAATCTTCTCTGCTTTCATAACTGTCTAATTCTTCACCACTTTCAGCAATAATATTCTTTGTAAATCCTGAGAAGATACCCAAGAATATACATAAGAATGTACATAATAGAACCATTTGCGGAATTAATAGCGGCAATTGATAAGTATGTACCAAAAGTTCAGCTATTGAAAAAATTATCATAACTGCAAATATACCGCTTGATGTTAATAAACATAGTCTTTGTATTAAAACAGATGAAGGTGAAACATTTTTCTTTCCTTTATTTTGAAGTAATAAGAACTGACCTTGTTTTAATAACATCGTTACAATGATAAATGATATAGAGCACAGGAACAATACTTTATTTTGTAATTGTGCGCCCTGCCCGTTATCAAGTCTTATAATATCTTTTAAAATATATGCCATTGCCAATGGAACAAAGGCAATTAATATATTCAACATGCTCAAAATTACTTCATTTTGAGCTAATTTTTGTCTTAAATAGTTAGCTTTATATGCGATTTCTTTTGTAACAAGAGCTCTTCTTCTTTCAATATCGGCTTTTCTTCTGTCTATCTTAATTTTAGTTTGAGCACCGACACCTTTACCATATAAGGTTTCAATATCTTGTTCATTAAGCTCTTCATCTTCAATCATAGTGATTGTTTTTTTATTACTTTCAGTTTTTCTTATTTTCTCAGCACTTTTTCTGTTAGCAAGTTCCAAAGAACCTGAAACAACTTTCGGATTAGCACCTGCGGCTGTTATTTTTATGCTGATAAATTCATCACTGTCAGCAATCATTAATTTACATAATGAACCAATTTCTAAAAACTTACCTATCGGTTGTCCTCTGAATAAAACTTTATCTGAAACTAAATTGTTTACTATTTTCCATTTCCCGTTTTCTTGTTTTTGCAGAGAAATTATTAAATCAAAACCCAAATCTGTGAGTTTATAATGACAATTCGGAGCCGTACCGATATTTATATCAGTCAAGTTAGAATCGCTAAATACTTTTTCGTTATTTTTAGATGATATAGTTATAGTCATAGCCGTATTGAACCTCTATCTTCCTACTGCTTCCATAAACTTTCTTACCGCTAAATCAACATTTTCTTCCGAAGCCATAATCAAATGTTTTTCATCAATAACCGGTAATAAAGTTTGTCTGATGTTGTCTAATTTCTGCGGATGTGCATATAAAAATGCAAGTGTTAAATCCGGAATATATTTTTTAGTATTTTTAATATTAGTCGGTAATGTATTCCAATTAATTTGCTTTTTAATATCGCCTTCATTTTCCAAGTCGCCTAATATAACAATTGCAGGACGATATCCTTTTTCTTCATATCTTAAAGCATCCCCTACAGCTTTTTTCAAAGCTAAACCGTACGCAGTACCATAGCTTTTAGAATCAAAAGCGCCTCTTTTATTCATTGCTTCTTTGATTTGAGGCAACTTATGAGGATTGCCGTTATAAATATTATATGCATCTTCTGATACAATATATATCAAAGCGTGGTCTTCCGAATCCAACCTCTTTGATATTCTCAATATTAATTTTTCTTGATCTTGTTGTAAATTTCTGTTTGATGCCGATATATCAAGTAAAAATATAGTCGCAACAGGTTTAAATTCAGCTAAATCCATATTTTTAAACATTACTATTAATAATTTTGACACATAAACAGTTAAAAATAATATTAATCCTAAAGTTAAAGTTCTTTTAAACATACTAATTCTCTAAACTACTAATTAACAGCAAAATTGTATCATATTTATTTGATTTTATGCAAGTTGTTTCTTTTCCTAAATGTCCAAAAATCCGAATGTAATAATGCCAAAAACGGTATTAATTCAAGTCGTCCAATCAACATGTTAAAAATAAATATTATTTTAGAAATCGTATGGATGGATGAGTAATTTTCCATCGGACCTACCATTCCAAAGGCAGGACCTACATTTCCCAATGATGCAATGGCTGACGTAACACCTACAACTACATTTTGCTCCGTAAAGACTAAAATAACAGCAGTTACTGCAAATATTGCATAATAAAATATTACGAAAGAAACCATCTGTTTTACGTTATCTTCACTTACTATTGTTCTGTTAATCTTTATAGGATAAACTCCGTTTGGATGAAAGATTTTTGATATCTGTCTTTTTAAATATTTAAAGATAAAAATAAGTCTTAATAATTTTAAACCTCCCGATGCAGAACCTATTGAAGCACCACAGAACATCAATAAAAATAACAATAATTTTGCTCTTAAATTCCATTCGTTATAATCGGCAGAAACAAAACCTGTTGTTGTTATTATGGAAACGACTTGAAAGAATGCCTCTTCTATTGATTGTTTTATATCGTATATATGATGAGCAGTTAAAGTCAGTGCAATAAAAATTGTAAAAGAAAAAACTATAGCGAAATATAATTTAAATTCGTCATCTTTAAAAAGTGCCATAAAATTATGTTTAAAATATATTTTATACTGTAATGCAAAGTTCATCCCCGAAAGGAACATAAAAATTGCTATTACCCATATAAATTTAGCTTGACCATACTGCATTATACTGTGCGCAGCAGGAGAAAAACCTCCGCCGGAAAGAGATGAAAATGAATTACAAACAGCATCGAAAATCGGCATCCCCATATAGGATAATGATACGATTTCTATAATTGTCAAAATAAAATATATTCCCCACAAAGCACCTGCTGTTTGGCGAATTCGCGGGGTTAACTTACTTTCCGTTGAACTTGCCCCCGGAGATTCCGCAAAGAACATTTGTCTTCCGGCTATCGCAAATTGAGGCAAAATAGCAATAAACAATACTAATATTCCCATGCCGCCAAGCCACTGGCTAAAAGAACGCCAAAAGAACATCGTTTTAGGAAATATTGAAAAATCCTGCAATACCGTTGCACCTGTTGTTGTTACACCTGAAACAGCTTCAAATATTGCATCTATTGGTTTTAATCCAAAGTACATAAAGGTTATGGAAGATAATAAGCCGAATAAAACCCAAGAAAATAGTACAACAGCAAGTGTCTCACCTTTATTAATATTATTAAATTCTTCACCGCTTTTTTCATTACCTTTAAAGAAATAACTTAAGATAAAAGAAATAAAAGATGCAGCTAAAAACGGCTGATATGCATCATATTCCTTATATATAACGGCACAAATAACCGGTACCAGCATTACAACGGAAAGGTACTTTAAAATTAAACTTACGGTATTAAAAACATATCTGAAATTCATATGTTAAGCACCTTTTCTAAAGTAATTCAAAATGGCATCAGCATTTTCTTGTGTAGTAAACACAATCAAATTATCAAACGGCATAATTTGAGTTGTTCCTCGAGGAATAATTACTCTGTTTCTTCTTTGTATAATGGCAATTATAGCCTTACAAGGAAGCTTTAAATCCATTAATGTCTCTGTTTTAAAGTTAAACGGTACATTTATTTCAAGCACCTTTCCTTGCCCTCTTTCAACAGTAGCAAGAATTTCTACTTCGGTTTTAATCAAATGATTATCAATATCATCAATTGCTGCTGCATCTTGAGAAATAGCAACATCAATTCCTACCTTTTCAAAGAGTTTTGCATTGGCATTTTTTGAAACTCTTGTTATAACTTTAGGTACGCCGAGCTGTTTTGATAATAATGAACACAACAAATTCTTTTCATCATTACTTGTTACACAAATTACAACATCGGAATCACCGACACGTTCTTCTTCTAACAGACCGTAATTTGCACCATCGCCGTTTATTACAAGTGTATTTTTCAAACTTTCGGTTAGTTCAACACATCTGTCATAATTAATTTCTATTACTTTTATTTTCATATTAACTTTTTCAAGATTTTGTGCAAGCATAAGTCCTACATTACCGCCGCCGATAATTGTAACCTGCTTAACACCTGTATTATCTTGGAAAAATCTGTTTGCAAGAATATCCAAAGAATAAGATGAACCCATAAAAATAACTTTATCATTTAACAGCAATTCAGTATCACCATTTGGAATAAATAAAGTGTCATCTCTTGTAATACCAACAATAAGTGTTTCTTCAGGGAAACTGCAATCTTTTATTTTTTTATTTAAAAATTTAGTACCTTGAACCACACGATATTCGAGTAATCTTGCTTTACCGTTCGCAAAATTTTCAACATCTATAGCATTCGGAACAGTAATTATTCTGAATATTTCTTGTGTCATCAGTTCTTCAGGCCATAAAACATAATCTATCATTAATTCACGCTGATATTTTGAACCTCTGACGAGTGAAAGGGATTCCACATTATCACTTTTGCTAACAAAACATACTGTTTTTAATTTCGTCATATTTGTAACAGTAAGGCAGGAAACAATATTTGCTTCATCATTATCAGAGCAGGCAATAAAGATATCCGCATCTTTTATACCTATAGCTTCAAGAATAGAAATATTGGAACCCGAGCCTTGAACATATTCAACATCAAGTTTTTGAAACTCTTCATTTCCGGAATATGTATCATCAATAACAACTATATCGTGTTCTTCGTATAATTTTGCCGCAATCAAACAAGCTGTTTCATTGGCACCATATATTACAATTTTCATAAATATCCCTTTATGTTATCTAACTTATAAACTAAAAAGGGATTTTTGTCCATTACGCAATATTTGTCAATATAAACTATAGAGCTGCTATTTCTTGAGTTATTTGATTTTTCAGGTCTTTATTGTCAGTTTTTTGAGCAGCTGCATATGCATTGTATAATAATTTTTTTGCTTTTGCATTATTTCCGTACTGTTTCATAAGATCCGCAGCAAACATATAGCTTTTTGCAACATTTTCATCATCATTAATATCTAAAAATGCTTTGGCAGAAATACCGTACAGATTAATAGCTTTTGCTTTTTCTCCGAGAGTTTCGCTCATTTTTGCATTTTTAGAATATATATAACCGCGAACTTTATTATCTTTGGTTTCGTCTGCTACGTCGCAAGCCAAGGTCATAAATTTTTTAGCGGCTTCTTTATCATATGTATCGGTATGAATTTGAGCCAAATCAGAAAGTGCTTTTGATTGCAATTTCAAATTATCCGCTTCTCCCGCAAAGGAAACTGCAGCACTGTAATGTTCAACTGCCGGTTGAATATCGACAAAATCATCATATATTTTTCCCATTGATAAATGCGCTTTGGCTTTTATATTATTATCCAAACTTTGTTTTGCAGCTCTGTCAAAACTATATAATGCATCCTCGGGTTGATTAAAATCATTATATAACTTGCCCTCTTCAAAATGAATCATTGCACAAGCTTGAGTATCACCTATTTCGTCGGCATAATCCATCGTGTTTTGGAACGAATACAATGCCCTTTCTTTATTATCAATAGCGGCATATTTTTTAGCCTGAATAAACATCCTTCTTAGTTGCGGGTCAGATGGAACATATATATCGTTATTTTGTTGTTGTTGTTGAGGTGTTTCAATCGTTTCAGAAGGTGTTTGTTCTAAAGGTTCTTCAACTATTTCCTGCTGTTCTTCTGCTACGGGAGTTGGCGTTGGGGGAGTTTCCTGTTGCATTTCAGGCTCTATCGGTTTTTCCGATTTATAATCTATTTGCTGTAAGAATAGAGCATCAACCCAATTTTCGACAACTTTTGAAGGTTTTTTTAGTGTTTTTGTTATATATTCATCAAGTATTTGTGAAGCATTTTTTAGATTTGTTTGTATTATTTGCTGATTAGGATTATCTTTTTGTGCTTGGCTTTGAATTAAATCGAGATATGATGCAACTTCTTTTTTTATTTCATCGGGACTGCCTATAGCGTTAGTTGTATTTTTAAAATCGGAGAGTATCTGGTCAATGCCGATTTTCTTTTTGGGATTAAATAAATCAACAGCAACTTTTTCACCGTTAGGGAAATATGCACCTTCTTTCGGTGTATGCTGTCTTTCCTGTTGGGTATTATTCTCAGCAGATTGCGAGGACCTTGAACTTTTTTCGTCGTCCTGTTTTCTTGTAATTAATTTGTTGTTTACGCCGTAATATGAATTTACATAACCGGGGTAGATAGTATTATACAAGTTAACGCCTCACAATTACACTAAATCCGTAACTACACAATTAAGTATGTACTTTTTTCGACAAATTTTAAATACATCATTTAATGTATTAATGGTTTTAGGAGATAAATCAAACATGATTTTTTGTTTATATTAAGTTTTGTAAAGCATTAAAAGTATTATTATTACTGGATTTTTTGAAATCGTATATATTGTTTTAAATATTTTAGGCAATTATTTATAGTGTATATACTTTATATATATGTAGATGATATTAAAATATTAACCGAGAACTCAATCAAAATTTTATATTCACACTTTACCTTACTTACTACCTTTACTAACACACGAGGAAATTGAAACAGATTTCAGAGGAACCATCAAAAAGTTCCTTTTTTTTTGCAAAAAATTCGGTAGGGTGGAGTCGAGTGAAGCGAGCGAACCCGTAGGTGCGTAAATCAGGCTGAGCGGTAAAATCCGTAAGGATTTTAAAAGCGAAGCGGATTGATTAAGCACTCCCGAATTTTTTGTTTTGATATCGGCAGGGTGGAGTCGAGTGAAGCGAGCGAACCCGTAAAGATTTATGTTGGTGTCAGGCAGTGCCTGACCTACATACTGACCTACATACTTTGAAGTTTTAATTAAAACAAAAACTAAAACATACAAAATAATTTTAGATACAGAAGAGTATATTGGCGACAGTAAAACAAAACCTCAAAAGGTTCATTTATATAATATACACGAGCAATAAAAAAGATGTTCCACGGTTAAGCACCATTTAAGGGCATTTAAAATATACCATCGAGGGAACATCCTTAATATTATTATATCCCATTTTTTTATAAATTTAAACCCTTATATTAAAAACTCTAAACAATACTTTAATTCTGTTGTTTCAGAGGTATTATCTTAAACACAAAATAAAGGAAACATAAATGGACGAACTAAAAGAACAATTGAAAACTTTACTTAGAAAAGCAATAAACAATGCCAAAGACGACGACGAAAAAGGCGAGTGGATAAAAATCATACAAAAGAATTAAAATAAATGTTAAATACTTTCCATAAAGTACTAATAAGTAATATACTGTTAGTAATTAATATTATGGGAGAGATATAATGAGCGGATATACGATTGATGCTCTACTCAGAAAAGCACATGAATTAGAAGCATCTGACTTACACTTTATAGTAGGAGAAGTTCCTGCGTTCCGTATAGACGGAAAAATTATAAAATCAAAATTAGAACCGGTAACTCAAGATGATATGATAAAAGCAATTAATACAATTGCACCTGTATCAATGAAAGATAAAATATTCAAATCATACGATTCAGATTTTCCGTATGAAATAGAAGGGTTATCACGTTTCAGAGTCAATCTTGCAATGTCATTCGGGTATCATTCAATGACAGTACGTTTAGTTCCATATGATATTCCGACATTTGAGCAGTTAAAACTTCCTAAAACTATTGAAAAATTTTCGGAATTAGAAAACGGTATCGTTCTTGTAACAGGTGTAGCAGGTTCAGGTAAATCAACAACAATTGCATCAATTTTAAATCACATAAATAATACACATAAAAAGCATATAATTACCGTAGAAGACCCGATTGAATATGTATACAAAAGCAATAAATCCATATTCACGCAGCGTCAAATCGGCATAGATACAGCCAATTTCGTAGACGGGTTAAAATATGCATTAAGACAAGACCCTGATGTTATATTAATCGGTGAAATAAGAGATATGGAAACTATACAAAGCGCCCTGCACGCAGCAGAAACAGGACACCTTGTATTTGCAACTTTGCACACCTTTAATGCAATACAAACTATCAACCGTGTATTAAGCTTCTTCCCGCCTTCAGAGAGAGAAACAATAAGACATCAATTCGCAGAAGTATACAGAGGCTCAGTATCACAGAAATTGCTGCCGAATGCAAAGGGCAAAGGCAGAATTCCTGCCGTAGAGCTTTTATATTCCACTCCTACAATTAAAGATTTTATTTTAAAAGATGAATTGGAAGAAATATACAAACTTGTAAACAAAGGTTCTTATGACGACATGATAACATTCAATAACTGTTTATTCGAACTGTATAAACGCGGATTTATCACAAAAGAAGTAGCTTTAGACAACAGTGATAATAAAAATGAGCTTATGCATTATATGCATGGTGTATATTCAGGCAGTGAAGGACTAAACTAAAATAATGAAAGAACAGTTCACCACAAATGTTATAAATCTGAAATCGTACAGCATAAGTGAGTCCGATAAAATTATTTTGATGTATTCAAAAGAAAAAGGACTTATAAAAGGTGTTGCCAAAGGCATAAAAAAGACAACAAGCAAACTTGGCGGAAGAATGGATTTGCTTGTTGCAAATAAAATGATGCTGAATAAAGGCAGAAATCTTGACACTATCTGTCAGGCAGAAGCTTTAAACACTTTTTTCAACTTAAGAAGCGACATTAATAAGCTTATGTATGCAATGTATTGTTGTGAAATAGTAACAAATTTCGGCACAGAAAACGACCCTAACAGCGAAGAAATTTTCAACCTGTTTTATACATTTTTGGATGAAATATCAAAATCACAAACAATTGAACAAACAATGTTAAATGTAATAAGATTTCAACTTAAAATTATGGATATAACAGGCTATTCTTTGGAATTGGATAACTGTGTAAAATGCCTGAAAAAACCTGAAGATGATGAAATTTATTTTTCTATAGAGCAAGGCGGAATTTTATGCAAAGATTGCAGTGCAAATATCAGTAAAAAAACAAAAATTCCACATAGAATAAAAGAATTTTTAAATACTCTTTTAAAAGAGGATTTTATTGTTCACACAAGGTATGATGACCTTGCAACAGAAAGAATATGTGATATTTGTATCAATTTATTAAGAAATTATATTGAATATTATTCTCCGAAAAGATTTAAATCAGCACAAATTTTAGAAAGTATAAGGTAAAAATGGGACTGGAACAATATATTGAGCATACTTTGCTCAAGCAGGATGCAACAAAGAATGATTTAATAAAATTATTTAATGAAGCAAAAGAACATAATTTTAAAGGGGTTTGTGTAAACGGCTGCAATGTAAAACTTGCAAAAGAAGCTCTTAAAAACACAATGGTAAAAGTTGTTACGGTGGTTGGATTCCCTCTTGGCGCTTGTATAAGCAAAGTCAAGGCATTTGAAGCTCAAAAAGCAATTCTTGACGGTGCTGATGAAATAGATATGGTAATAAATGTACAATCAATCAAAGATAGAGATTACGAATATACAAAACAAGATATAGAAACAGTAAAGCATGCCATAGGAAGTGTACCGTTAAAAGTAATTATAGAAACCGATTTACTTACCAAAGAAGAAATTAAAAAAGCATGCGAAATAATAAAAGATGCAAAAGCAGATTTTGCAAAAACATCAACCGGATTTGTTAAAAACGGTGTCGGAGCAAAGGTTGAGGATATAAAAATCATGAAGGAAACACTTGAAGGCAGCAATGTTAAGATTAAGGCCTCAGGCGGAATTAAAACCAAAGAACAAGCAATGGCACTTGTTGAAGCAGGTGCTTCAAGACTTGGAACAAGCTCAGGAGTGCAAATAGTTGAAGGTTAAAAATTAAGAACTCTTTTATCTACTTTAGGAGCAATCATTCTTGCAAGTTTATCATCTTCATCTTTTTTAATCTGAATTCTGTTATTTTTTAAGCATTTTTTATAGCCAAAATAAAGAATTCCTGCACAAGTACATAAAACAGTCAACGCCGATACAACTTTTTTTATTTTTGCGGTTGTAATTTCATCTTTTGTAGGTTCTTTAGGGGCAACAGCAACTGTTTTATCGTATACAGGTGCTTTAAAAGAATAATTATTATATAATTTTACAGGATTAAATGCTACTTTCATATTCTTGCCTTATAATTTTTGTTTCATTACTTCTAAGCCGGCATTTTCAATATTTGGAGTATCTATTTCAAATAAATGAACTCTGCCGGAGCCTAAACTTACGTTTAATTTATTATCAACAGCTTGTAATGTGGAATTTTCACCGTATGAATTAAATAAATTTTGTAGTTTTTGACTTTCTTTTAATCCGGGAATTTCAATAGAACCTTCCTGTCTTGAATTAACATCTCTGTTTGCAACAACCAGAAGAGTTTTTCCGTTTAAATGACGTGCATATGCAATTATTTGGTCATTTTTATTATTTTTTACTTTTAAAGGAATAAATGAACCTTTTGTTAGTATATCATGATATTTCGGATTTTTTCTGATTTCCAAAGTATTTTTCATGAAATCACCTATTTCGGGGTGTTCGCCGATTAACGGTCTTGAGAAATTGAATATATCAGGTCTTCCGTGGTGTACGGTACATTCTTCAGAATCCGTATCGGTTTGTTTATCTGTTTGATTTTCAAAATCATAAACATATTCATCACCTGATTGATATCCGTCAAAATAGTATGGATTTAACATAGGTAATGTTGCCTGAATACCTGAAACAAGGTTAGAATATGTAACACCGCCATGGTTCATAATTGATATATCATCATGAGTGCCAAATGAACCAATTAAGGATTTACCTGCATTCATTTCATGCGACATATTGATATTTTCTCTTACATAATCGGTTAAATCTTTTGCCTTTAACCATTCATGGAAGTTATGATATTGACCGTAATAGCTGTCAAATCCGGCTCTTAAGCAATCTTGCGGTCTGTCATAATTCATATTTAATTGAGGTGAAGCATCTTCATATGTATAACTTTCAGCTAACCATGCAAATTCAGGGTCTCTTTTTCTTGAATAAGTAATTATATTATCCCAGAATTCTGTCGGTTTTGTTCTTGCAACGTCGCTTCTTATACCGTCAATACCTAAATCTATGCACATATCAACAAAATCATAATGCATTTTTAATAAATCAGGATTTAATTCTCTTTTTGTTTCATCTTTCCAAGGATTGAACATTCTGATGTCATTCCAACCACCCGGAGTTTTTGGTGTTCCGTCTTTTTCAAATGCCATTAATTCAGGTCTTGCTTTGAACAAATCAAAGGATGCACAACTTGGCAAATCAAGCATTACGCTAATTCCGCGTTTATGACATTCTTCTACAAAATGTTTAAATTCTTCTTTTACAGTTTTTGAATCGTTCGGATCATCTAAAGCCGGATCTATTTTTAAGAAATCTTCAGGTGCATATAAAGAACCTGCCGTACCCATTGCATTATGTTTTCCCGGAGGATTTACCGGCAGTACATGTAAAGTATTTATACCGAGGTTTTTAAGTTCATCTAATCTTTTAACAGCGTTGTTAAAGTTACCTCTGACATCACCTTCCCTTAAAAGCTGATTTCCTTTTTTATCTTCAGCACCAAAACTTCTTATAATAATTCCCATTATAGTTGCATCATTATTTTTAAATTTTGTTCTTAATGTATTTTTATATGGTGTCTGTGTATTAGAAACAGGTGTTACAGTAGGAGTTGCACCCATTGCCTGATTTTGAAGAAATCTTTCAAGAATATTTGTTCCTAAAGGTTGAACAGAAGAAGGAACAGGAGCCTGAGGCATCATAACAGCCGTCGGTTCCGGTGTCATTTGAACCGGCATTGTTGGTGCTATATTTATGTATTTGTTAATATAACTAGACATTTTTCTTGTTTTCCGCTTCTACCTGTTTTTCTGTTTTACCTTTACGTCCGATGAATAATCCGGCAATTAATGTTGCTGCAGTTAATGCAATCATTGTACCACCAAATATTTTCATCCATTTTTTAGAATTATATGCTTTTTTACAAATATTTTGTAATGTTTCTTTTACCGGACCGCCTATCAAGTTATTTCTGCTTTCTGCATTTGTGCCGTTGGTTGCGGTTGAAGCAACACGTCTTGATAATTCGGGAGTTATTGTATTTTGCCAATTAACAACATCTTGAACTACTTTTTCTTTATGAGCTCTAAAGGAATCTATTATACCTTTTGCACCTGTAGCACCCATTGTTCTTTGTATACTTTGTTCAACTTCGGATTTTCTGCCTCTGAATAAAGCTTCCATTACTATTTTAAATTCTTTATCGGATAAACCTTTTATTTTTTCGGTATAGTCCGTAATAGATGCTGACATCATTATCTTCTTACTTGCTTCAATTAATTTTTGTATTGTTGCATCATCTGCTTTTAAATTATTTTTACGTAATAAACTTGTAATAGTTTTACGATAAGAACCTTGTGAAATTTGTCTTTGAAGATCCAATGTTTGAAGTAATCTCATAACTGTAGCTTTAGCACCAAGAGCATTTTGTGATGCATTATAAGAAGTATTTCTGGCAATTGTTTTAGCTTTTTCTGCCAATCCTTCACTTCCTGAGTCTATCAATGCTTGGACTGCATGTTCATATGCAGATACAACTTTAGCATTACCGCCTTGTTGCATTAGTGAACCGGTAACACTATCATAACCCGAAATTAATTTCGATAAAGTTGCTATTACGGAATCAAAATCTTTAGAGCCGGCTAATTCCTGCATTTTTCTTTCTATAACAGACATATCACCATCTGCTACTTTTCTGAGTTCTTTTGAACTTAAATGAAGAGATTTAATAAATTTATCTGCGATTTTGTTCCATTGATTTGCTTTATAAGAACCTGCATTAACACCTGCTCTAACATCTAAAAATCTTCCGATAATTTTATGTCTTGCTGCAAAATCAGCAACACTGGCATGCATTGCTTTTATTTTATCCGCGAATTGAGATACTGTCGGAATTGATTTCTTTTCATATGCAGATTTTAAAGTTTGTTCTATAGTACCACTTAAAATAGTTTGTTGACGTTCTGAATCTTCAGCCGCTACAGAAAGAATTCTTGCAATTAAACCGAAGTTTTTACTTGCAACTGCAGCTTCATATGTTTCTTTTGTTTTTCCGCTTAATGATGAGATTACGGAATCAGGAATAATTGATTTTAATGTTTCTCTTACAAAACCGCTATCAACAGGGGTTCTAAATCCTGATAATTCTTGACCTATAACATCATTTAACGATAAGGAGGAAGCTTGTTTACCCATCATTCCGGATAATCTTCTTATCATGCTTGCATCTAAAGGTTTATCAGCATTTTTTGTCAAGAAACGATCCAATCTTCTTGATTGAATCATCATTTTTAATTTATCAAATATACCTATTTTAGCACCGTTTTCCAATGCTCTTTCGGTAGATTTTAAATCATATCTTTGAATTAATTCGCCTACAGGTTTTTCCAAAGCGTTACAAGCTAAAGCACTCATTACAGGAGTTGCAACACCCGCTGTCATCATCCATAAAGTATTACCTTGAAGTGCAGTTTTTTGTGCTCTTTGTTTTATAAAATTATCTCTGTCCGGAAGATTTTCACTAACACCTAATTTTTTACCTATTCTGTCTAAATCTTCTCTTGTATACATATCAGTTAAAACATATTGAGGATCTTGATATAACATTTTCTTACGACCCTGTGAATCAATATATTTTTGATGTATATCTACACCTGTTCTGGCTTTTAGAGGAGCCTGAATTGCAAGTTTTGGCCATAATGCCATTGAAGCAAAGAAGGTTCCAAAACCTACAAATTCCATTGCTTTACTTAATTTTAAAGGATTTTTTACAAATAAATATGAAGCTAAGCCTAAAGAACCAAGTTTCATTGCAACATCATTAATTCTTCCGAGTTCATGGTCATTAGCTTGACCTTTTGCAGCTCTTCCTATATTAACTATATCTTGTTTTAAATCTTTTACATATTCAATAGGAGAACCGAAAACTCTTGAAGGAAGTAATTTTCCTTTGCCTTTTAGCGGTTTAATTTTGCCGTCGCTGTCAAAAGTAAAGACAGGCTTATTATCCTGTTGTGCAGGATATATCGGTTGGTTGGCAATTATTGAATTTAAAATATTTGTCATCCTAACATACTACCTTTTCTTTACTTTCATCTATAAGCGAAGATGATGCGCTTGGTTTTGTACCCTTATACTTATTAAAGTTAAATAAAGTTGAAAAATTGCCTATTAAAGTCATGCCAATTGCAGCACCTAAAAGAACTCGGCCTGCTATATTGGTTTTTGCATTTTTCCCGTTTACAAATTCTTTGAAACTTTCAACAAATTTTTTACCAAAATCTTGAACTAAATATGTATGTTTCTTAAAAGGTATTCCTGTTAATTTTGCATTTTGTGCAATTTGTCTGCAATTTTTCCAAGCATTAAATCTTTTTGCAAGATTAACATTAAAATTTTCCCATGGGGTTTGCATTGCAATACCAACACCTGTTGCTGCCCACAGATATGAACTTAAATTTGAAAATAATCTGGTTTTAACAACTTTTTCTTTAATAGCAGGTTTAACTTTCTGATCGGCATGCTCTAAATCATCATTCTTTATTCCGAGTTTTTTACCGACTTTTACGAAATATGCATTTCTGCCTTCACCAAAGTTTTTATTGTTATAGAACAAATCCCAACGAGGGAAATCTACACTTTCAAAAGCTTTATGATATTCATAAGAAACTAAATTATTTTGATTGTCTTCTTCCGGTAATTCATTTATTACTTTTCTGTAAGGAAGGTTAACGTCTATTCCGTATTTTGCTTTAACTGGAATTTCAATAAATTTTTTGGATAGTGTTTTTGCAACTCCGTAAAATAAGACACCAAGTCCCATTTTTTTACCGAGTTTTGAAGCATTTTTAGCATCCGCTGTATTAAAGAATCTGCTTGCAAGATTAAATACGGCAATCATTCCTGCACTACCAACAAGATAAGGTACGGTGCCCATTGTTAAAAATTCGTAGAAATTAGCATTTTTACTACCTTTTAAACCCTTTTTAGGATATGTTGTAAATGCTTTTTTAAGCTTATCTGACTGAATTTTAAGACCTGTTGTAATAGGATGTTTTTTTGTTTCCTGATACATAAGTGTATCGTGATTTTCGCACATTCCTTTTTTGTCATCTGCCTCTGCTTTAAAGGATACTGCGTTCATCCTATTATTGTTTATGTTGTGTACCCCTATTGAATAGACCATTGTTCCTCACAGCTACATACCCATGTCTACAAATATCCTAAAGCAATATTATTGCCATATAACAGAAATAAAAAATAAAATTTTTACATAACTTAATATAGCTTTAACATAAAATTAGTGCAACATTCTTCTTGCTAAAATTGAAGTTAAATTATAAAATATTTCATGTAGATAACTATTTAGTAATTAAACTTTTAATTCCTATCGCAAATTATTTACAAGCATTACCAAACTAAGGAGAAAACAAAATGTACGAAGACGAAAAGCTTATTTGCGAAGATTGCGGAAGTGAATTTGTGTTTACTGCTGGTGAACAAGAATTCTATGCAGCAAGAGGTCTTGTTAATAAGCCAAAACGCTGCCCTGAATGTAGAAAAAACAGAAGACAGAAAAACAGAAAAAAACTTTACGAAGTAACTTGTTCAAAATGCGGATGCCAAACAAAAGTTCCGTTTAAGCCAATCGAAGGGAAAGAAGTATATTGTAAAGATTGCTATGCAGCAATGAAAGAAGCACCGCAAGCATAAAAATAAATAATAAATGAGAGAAAACAGAGACCAAAAGGTCTCTGTTTTTTACAATTATATTATTTAAATAATATTATCATTATGCTATTGCAGTAAATGAGCAACCGCAGCCACCGCATGAACCTCCTGAACTGCTTGCTACACTTCCTGCTGTTTCACCGCCGAAATATGATATATCAGCTGCGGAAGAAAAACCGCTGCTTGCAACTGTACCTGCTGTTTCACCACCGCCTCTTGATGCTGAAAATACTGCTGTATGTCCGGTTTGTCCACTACTTATATTTATTAATGAAACATAACCCATAATATATCTCCTAATATCTTTCGCGCCTACAAATATATAAAAACATTTATTAATTTCCAAAATCGCAAAGAACCAAATTTGTTACATTTCTTAATGTGATTTTAATAATATTAATTTTGTATATTTTTTTGGTAATTGTTGTGGTTTAATTGAAGATATAACATATATATGGAGTTATTATGAAAACATTGAAAGTAGGAATAATAGGTTTTGGTACTGTAGGAACAGGTGTTTATAAAGTTTTACAGTCATTTCCTGAAATAAAAATACAAAAGATTGCCGTAAAAAATATTAATAAGAAAAGAAATATTGAAAATTTTAATTATGAATTATTAACTGATAATCCTTATGAAATAGTTAATAATCCTGATATTGATGTTGTAATAGAAGTTGCAGGAGGTACTGATCCTGCATTTGATATTCTGACAACTGCAATTAAAAACAAAAAACATATAGTTACAGCAAATAAAGAGCTTCTGGCAAAAAAAGGAAGTGAATTATTTCAATGTGCAAAAGAGAATAACGTAATAATACTATATGAAGCTGCAGTTGCAGGTGGTATTCCTATAATAATGCCTATAAAAACAATACTATGTGCAAATAAAATACATAAAATTGCGGCTATATTAAACGGAACAACTAATTATATTCTGACAAAAATGGCGGAAAAAGAACTTTCATATGAAACAGCACTTAAACAAGCTCAAGAGCTTGGTTATGCAGAAACCGACCCAACAGGTGATGTGGAAGGATTTGATGCAACATATAAACTTGCTGTTTTATCTACAATCTCTTTCGGAAAGAAAATAGATATAAATAAAATATATAGAGAAGGTATTACAAAAATAAAAGCTAATGATATAAAATCAGCAAAAGAACTGGGATATACGATTAAATTAATTGCTTTAGGTCAGGTTTTAGAAAATGGCGAGATAGATGTAAGAGTACACCCTATGCTTGTTGCTAAGAAACATTTATTAGCAAAAGTTAAAAATGCTACAAATTCGATTATGTTATCCGGTTATCCTGTCGGCGATTTAGTATTTACGGGAGCAGGTGCAGGTTCAGAACCTACAGCAAGTTCTGTCGTCGGCGATTTGCTTGTTTTAGCTTCGGATTTAGAAGTTACAAATAATCCTATTCCTCTTGCTATATGCAGGCATGATGAATATGCGGAACAAATTAATATAGGTGATACTTATAACGAATATTATATTGCAATTACCGCAGGCAACCATCCGGGGGTAATAGGATTAATAGGAACTATATGCGGACAAAATAACATAAACATATCTACTATTATGCAAAAGGGAATTAATGAAGATAACACAGCCGAAATTGTGGTTATAACGGAAAAAAGCAAAGAATCCGATGTACAAAATGCATTAAAAGATATGCTTAAATCAGAAAGCATAAAAAATATTGATAATCTTTTAAGAGTAATGAATTAGGAGAATAATATGGAAAAGAATCACTATCAAGGATTAATTAACAAATATAGAGAATATTTACCGGTAACCGATAAAACTCCTGTTATTACATTAAACGAAGGAAACACCCCGTTAATAAAAGCAGATAACTTAGCACGCAAGATAGGATTAAAAGGCAATCTTTATTTAAAATATGAAGGAGCAAATCCAACGGGAAGTTTTAAAGACAGAGGCATGACAATGGCTGTAACCAAAGCTGTTGAAGATGGTTCAAAAGCAATCATATGCGCATCTACAGGAAATACCAGTGCCGCAGCTGCAGCATACGGTGCCAAAGCGGGTGTTAGAGTTTTTGTACTAATTCCTGACGGATATATAGCATTAGGCAAACTTTCTCAAGCAATGATGTACGGGGCTGAAATTATAGCAATTGATGGCAATTTTGACGAAGCGCTTGAAATGGTTATAGAAATTTCAAAAAATTCACCAATTACACTTGTTAACTCTGTAAATCCGTACAGGATAGAAGGGCAAAAAACAGGTGCTTTTGAAATAATTGAAGCATTGGGCGATGCACCCGACTATCATTTCATTCCTGTCGGAAACGCAGGTAATATAACAGCCTATTTTAAGGGTTATGAAGAATTCTATGCACTTAAAAAATCGTCACATCTTCCTAAAATGATGGGATATGAAGCAGAAGGTGCTGCAGCTATTGTAAGAGGTGAAAGAATTTTACATCCGGAAACAATAGCAACTGCCATCAGAATAGGTAATCCGGCAAGCTGGAAACAAGCTGAACGTGCAAGAGACTTATCAAACGGAAGAATTGACAGTGTAACGGATAATGAAATTATTGAAGCATATAAATTAATGGCTTCTACTGAAGGTATATTAGCTGAACCCGGAAGTGCAGCATCCGTTGCAGGTTTAATAAAAGCTAATAAAATGGGACTTATAAAAGAAGGTTCAACCTCTGTATGTATACTTACAGGTAACGGTTTAAAAGACCCTGACAGTGCTATAAAATATTCACATGCCGAAGTAAAGAAAACAAAAGCAGATTTACAAGAAATTTTAAAAGTTATAAATTTATAATTATAAAAGTAAGGCGGAAGAAGTTCCGCCTTATTTTTATTTTAAAAACTTTTTTTGATAATTTTTGCAAGTGCTTTAAGCTCTTCAAAAAGTTCTGCGAATTGATCGGGATATAATGATTGGGCACCATCACAAACCGCAGTTTCAGGAGAATAATGCACTTCAATTATTAAGCCATCGGCACCGGCAGCTATCGCTGCTTTTGACATAGAAGGAACAATATTTCTTAACCCTGTAGCATGGCTCGGGTCTACTAAGATTGGCAAATGGCTTATTTTTTGAACAACGGGAATTGCACTTATATCCAGTGTATTTCTTGTCATTTTCTCAAATGTTCTTATTCCTCTTTCACAAAGAATAATTTCTCTGTTTCCTCCTGACATTATATATTCTGCTGACATAAGCCATTCTTCTATTGTTGCACTTAGTCCTCTTTTTAATAATATCGGTTTACGAATTTCTCCCAAACTTCTTAGCAAGTTGAAATTTTGCATATTTCTTGCACCGACTTGCAAAATATCAACATACTTTTCAAATAACGGAATTTGGGATACTTCCATAACTTCTGAAGTAACTCTCATATCATATTTATCAGCGACTTCTCTTAATATTTTAAGACCTTCTTCTCCCAATCCTTGAAAAGCATACGGTGAAGTTCTGGGTTTAAATGCACCGCCTCTTAATACTTTTACTCCGCATTCGCAAAGTCTTTTTGCGGTTTCATCCATTTGTTCATAACTTTCGACTGTACAAGGGCCTGCAATCATTCCGATATGTCCGCCGCCGAATTTCACGCCTTTTACATCGATTATTGTATCTTCTTGTTTAAATACACGACTTACCAATTTATAAGGAGAACTTATTCTGATAACCTCTCGGACTCCGTCAAGAAGTTCTATATCTCTTTTATCTATAACTTTTCGTCCGACAGCACCAATAACGGTATGGTCAGAACCCTTTGATATATGTGCTTCAAATCCTTTGCTTTTTATAAAATTTACAACTTTTTCTATATTTTGTTCAGTTGTATTTGGCTGCATTACGATTAACATAATATTCTTCCTCTTCTTTTATACTATTATATAATAGACATAAATATTGTCATGATTGTATTCATTTGATAGAATATATATAAAGGTAGGAGGGAATATGAAAAAACTCAAATTAATTTTATCAGCTTTATTAATAATGTTATGTGTTAATATAACTGCAAATGCTACAACTATCGGATATGCCGATTTTCAAAAAGTTTTAAGCGACTACTCATTTGCACGTAATACATATAAAGATATTGATAATAAGCTTACAGAACTTCAACAATATGCTATAGACAAAGAAAAACAGTACAAGACTATTGAATCACCTATTCAAAAGAAAACATTTGAAGATCAAACACAAAAAGAATTTCAAGCAAGAGAAGAAAGAATTTATAATTTAAAAACACAAAAAGACGAAATTATAAAAAATAATATTTTAGAAGCATGCAGATCGGTTGCTGCTGCTAAAAAACTTGATGTAATTCTTGATTACGGTGTTGTATATGCCGGCGGTGTTGATGTAACTAACGATATTATTCAATACTTAAATACAAATAAAAAATAATCAAAACAAAAATATTAAAAGAGAAGCCTGAACATTAGAAAATTGTAACGGCTTCTCTTCTTAGTTTAAAAGATATAGAATTCGGGGTTTATATGAAAATTATTGATGTTATTGAAAAGAAGAAAAAGGGCAATGCTTTAACGGAAGAAGAAATTAAATTTTTTATTGACGGAATTATGAAAGGTTCAATAGAAGATTATCAAACTAGTGCATTATTAATGGCAATTTATTTTAGAGGCATGAATATAGATGAAACAACATGGCTGACGAAATACATGGTTGAGTCAGGAGAAACACTTAATTTATCAAGCATTTCTGACAATATTGTAGATAAACATTCAACAGGCGGAGTCGGTGACAAAATTACATTAATGTTCTTACCTTTAATGGCAGCATCAGGAATATACACTGCAAAATTATCAGGCAGAGGTTTGGGACATACGGGAGGAACCATAGATAAATTAGAATCTATTCCTAATTTCAGAACAGACTTATCAATAAAAGAATTTAAAGATAAAGTTAAAAAGCACCATACGGCAATTGCGGCTCAAACACTCTCTCTTGCACCTGCTGACGGTAAATTATATGCACTCAGAGATGTTACATCAACCGTAGATATTATACCTTTAATTGCCTCATCTGTTGTATCCAAGAAAATAGCTTCGGGTGCAAACCATATTATTCTTGATGTTAAGTATGGTTCAGGTGCATTTCTTAAAACCGCAAAAGAAGCGGAAGAGCTGTCAAAAGTTATGGTTGAAGTCGGAAAGAGGTTAAACAGAAATATATGTGCAGTAATAAGTTCCATGAATCAACCGCTGGGAAGAGCCGTCGGAAATTCTGTAGAAATACAAGAAGTTATAGAATTTTTAAAAGGTAATATGGAACCCGATTTAAAAGAAATAACATATACTCTTTGTTTAAAAGCTTTTGAAAAGACAGGAAAGTTCAAAACAAAAGAAGAAGCATATAAATACTTAGACAAAATAATTTTAAACGGCGAAGCATTGGAAAAATTCAAGGAAATTATAAAGTCACAAGGCGGAAATACAGATATTATAAATGATTATTCAAAACTCCCGCAAGCATCTATCAAATATGAAGTTAAATCAAAATACACAGGATACGTAAAAAATATTGATGCTTTAAAAATAGCAAAAGCATGTAAAAATTTAGGTGCGGGAAGAGAGAAGAAATCGGATTCAATAGATTACAGTGCAGGCATTTATTTAACACAAAAATTTGGAGAGCCGGTTGCTAAAGGTGAAACCATAGCTGTAATTTATACAAATAAAAAAGATCAGGTAAAAGATGCGGAAAAAATGATTGTTTCAGCATTTGAAATATCAGATACAGAACCAAGAAAAAAATCTTTAATATATAAAATTATAAATTAATATATAAATAAATAATATTATGGATATATTATCTGTCAGCATTATATGCTGGCGAATGCTATTTTGATTTAATTCTTAGTTTTAAGTTGACCGCTTTCTTTGGGCGGGCAAAGAAAGCGGTCAGAAAGAAACCCGCGCCCGAGCTGCGTTCGTTAATCATCTGTAATGCTCAACCCAAGCAAAATAACTCGCTTCGCTCAAACAGATTTTGCTTTGATGTTGTTTCGCATACAATGATTACTCACTACGCTATGGGCGGCTTTATTTTTCTATTATTTAAGAAAAAATTACATATAATATTATTTATGTAAAAACAAATAGCGTAATAAGTTTTAATACATATTTATGCATAATCATGTTTCTTTTATAATCTTATTTGTAAAAGAAAGGCAGAAAAGATGATTATTCCAAGTATTGACTTAATGGGCGGTAAAGCTGTTCAGTTAAGACAGGGAAAAGAAAAAGTTCTTGAAAAAGAAAATGTACTTGAACTTGCAAAATACTATTCCCGTTTTGGTGAAATTAGCGTTATCGATTTAGATGCAGCTATGAATAAGGGTGATAATGAAGCTCTTATTAAAGAAATATGCAAAATAGCCCATTGCAGAGTCGGCGGAGGAATAAGAGATAAAGAAAAAGCTAAAAGAATTCTTGCAAACGGTGCTAAACAAATTATTATAGGTACTGCTGCAAATGAAGAATTTTTATCAACATTGCCAAAAGATAAAGTACTTGTAGCAATCGACTCTAAACAAGGGAAAGTCACAACCGAAGGTTGGACAAAAGAAATCAATTCTACTCCAAGTGAATACGTAAAGCGTTTTGATAATCTTTGCGCAGGATACTTATATACAATTGTTGACAAAGAAGGCATGATGCAAGGTACAGATATAGATGCCATAAAAGAAATTCGTGCATTAACACAAAAAACACTTATAGCAGCGGGCGGTATCTCAACTATAGATGAAATTGTTACTTTAAACAAAATGAATGTTTCAACGCAGCTGGGAATGTGCATATACACAGGTGCGGTTAACCTTGAAGATGCATATATTGCTGTTATGGATTTTGAAAAACAAAACGGATTAATCCCAACCATAGTGCAAGATATAGAAACCAAACAAGTTTTGATGCTGGCATATTCTAATAAAGAATCTTTGAAAAAATCTTTATCAGAAGGTTTAGCAACATATTACAGCCGTTCAAGACAAGAACTCTGGACAAAAGGGCTAACATCAGGCAACACACAAGAATTAATCAGTGCAAAGTTTGACTGCGATCAAGATGCCCTATTATTTAAGGTAAAACAAAAAGGCAATGCCTGCCACACAGGAAGATATTCTTGTTTTGAAGATAAAGAATTTTGTATAAATGAACTGTACAATCTTCTTCTGGACAGAAAATCTAAATTACCTGAAAACTCATATACAACTAAACTTTTTAAAAATGAATTTTATTTAAAAAGAAAAGTTATGGAGGAAGCATTTGAATCTGTAAACTTTGAACAGGGGGACGGTTTAGAATGGGAAGCAAGCGATTTGGCATATCACATGCTTACTTTTATGGCACTTCATAATGTAACACCCCAAGATATAATAAATAATTTAGCTTCCAGAACAAAGTAGGTTTAAAATGAAAATATGTAATTATAATAAACTTGATGAAAGTTTTTTTTCAAAAATAGAATTTGAAAATATATCATCAGTAAATGAAATTATTAATGATGTCCGCAAGAATGGTGATAAAGCAATAAGAAAATACACCAAAAATTTTGGTGACGGAGATATAAAGAAATTCCGTCTTACCGATGAAGAAATAAAAGAAGCAATTGCAAATGTTGATAAAAAAACTATAGATACCATTAAATTTGCAATAAAAAATGTAAAAGAATTTGCAAAAGCTCAATTAAACAGCATAAAAGAAATTGAAGTCAATATAAACGGAAATACATTAGGACATAAAATAATACCTATTGATTCCGTCGGCTGCTATATTCCGGGCGGAAATTATCCGCTGCCCAGCAGTGCTATTATGACAATTGTTCCTGCTAAAGCTGCGGGAGTAAAGCGAGTTATTGCAATGTCTCCCAAAATACAAGATGTTACGGTTGCGGCAGCATATTATGCAGGAGCGGACGAAATATACAGAATTGGCGGAGTTCAAGCTGTTGCAGCTATGGCTTACGGCAGTGAAACCATTAAAAAAGTTAATAAGATTGTAGGTCCGGGTAATAAATTTGTTACATCAGCAAAAAAACAAGTATTCGGTGAGTGCGGTATAGACTTTTTGGCAGGCCCAAGTGAGGTTTTAATTGTTGCCGATAACAATGCTAACCCTGATTTTATAGCATCTGATTTACTTGCACAATGTGAACATGACAAAGATGCACGTGCTTTTTTAATATGTTTTTCTTCAGAATTTGCGAAAAAAGTTGATAAGAAAGCAAAAGAATATCTAAAAACACTCAAAACAAAAGAAATAGCTCAAGTTTCATATGATAAATCAATTGCCGTTATTGTCAATTCAATAGAACAAGCAATAGAATTATCTAATAAAAAAGCTCCTGAGCATTTGGAATTATGTTTGGAAAATGCTCAAAATATAATGAAATTCACAAATTATGGTTCATTATTTATCGGGAATTACAGTGCTGAAGTCTTTGGCGATTACGTTTCCGGAACAAATCATACTTTACCTACAAATCAGGTAGCAAAATATTCCGGAGGCTTAAGTGTATTCGATTATTTTAAAATTCAAACATATCAAATAATAAATAAAAATTCTATTAAAGAAACAGCGCTAAATGCATCAAGGCTTGCAGAAAAAGAAGGATTATTTGCACATAAACTTGCCGCAGATGTACGAATCAAATAAAAAACTCCTCTTATTGAGGAGTTTTTTTAGCTTGTTTTTCTTTAATATCAAGAACTGCATTGTGGGCTAATAAATATACTGAACAAGTTTTGTAATTTTTCATGTACCACGCACAGTTTTCTTGAAGACATACAATATTAATTTCGTTTCCTGCACTCATAAGAGGGCAAATAGGTATTTTATTGCTCACAACTATCTCCTTTTATTTTGTAACCATATCTGCTTTTTTAATTAAATTACAACTTTCGCTTCTGCGTCTTTCTTCATCCTTATATATTTTTGTTCTGTTAATAACCTCATCAAAATCTATTTTATGAGCATCAAAGTCAGGACCGTCAATACAAGCAAATTTAACTTCTCCTCCGACTGTAATCCTGCAAGCACCACACATGCCTGTTCCATCTATCATTATCGGGTTCATGCTTGCTTCCGTTTTTATTCCTTTATCTTTTGTAAGATTTGCAACAGCTCTCATCATTGGCATAGGTCCGACGGCAATAACATAATCCACTTTTTCTTTAGCCATGATGTCAGCAAGAACTTCCGTTGTAAAACCTTTATGACCTAAAGACCCGTCATCGGTTGCAATATGCAATTCTGTGCATGCTGTTTTCATTTTATCAATCCAGAACAACAAATCTTTATTTCTTGCACCCATAACCATATGTACTTTATTACCGGCATCATGAAATGCTTTTGAAATTAAATAGCATGGTGCAGCACCGTAACCGCCTGCAACACAAACAACCGTACCATATTTTTGGATTTCAGTTGCTTTTCCCAAAGGTCCGACTACATCAAGAATTTCATCTCCGACTTCAAGCATAGCCAATTTTTTAGTAGTATAACCGACAGCCATAAATACGACCGTTAAAATACCTTTTTCTCTGTCAACATCAGCAATTGTAATGGGAACTCTTTCCCCTTTTTCTTCTACTCTGAATATTATAAATTGCCCTGCTTGTGCATTTCTTGTAACATACGGGGCATCTATTTTGAGTTCATATTGATTTGGACAAAGTTCAATTTTATCTAATATTTTATAACCCACGGGGTAATCTCCTTTTTGTATAATGAGATTATTATAGCATAAATCTTTCCGGTAGTTGTATTTTAGAAAGAGTACGAAACAAGCAAAAACGTAAATTTACTATAAAATTAAACAAAAAATAAAGACCGCGACAAAGAGCGGTCTGAGTGAAAATAACAAACAATATCTAGGATTGGGGAGAATTTTAATTAATTGAATTAATATATGCTAATGCTAACTCAGTAGCAGTTTCCTCTGAAATACCCGGAAATTCATCTTTTGCAATATCTAAAGCTTTGCTAAAATTAGCTTCAAATGCATCCATAATTTCCTCAATACTTGCTTGTTGATTACCCGATACATATTTTGTTACGTCTAAAGCTTTTTCAGCTTTTTTAACAGGCACCATATCTATGTTTTGTGCTGCCAAATAGCTCAATACTTCTTTAGAATCTACTTGTTTTTTTCCTTCTTCTGTCTGCTTTTCTTCTTGTTTTGCATTTTTGTTTTGTTCTTTGTCTTCTTTGACCTTAAAGTCAGGTTTAAAGTAGGTATTACCTATCCTTGAGATATTGTTTTCCATTGTTATTTTCCTCCTTGGGTTGTTTGTTACACACATACTATCGACATACTTTTTAATGAACTTTAGTTTTTATTTCAATTTTATTAAAATTTTCTTAATACTTTGTAACATGCAAACCAAAAAAACAATATTTATAAGTATTTTTGACTATTGACAATTATCTGATAAGAATTACAATATTTTTATGACCGATAAAAATTTCATTAATAACTATTTTCGATGTTGTTCCTTCAATATTTTTTAATTGAAGTATTTGTAATGTAAAGGAGCATAAAATGAAAATATATGAAAATTTAACCGATTTAATCGGTAAAACACCATTGTTTGAACTTAGAAAATTTGAAAAAGAAAAAGGCGCAAAAGCAAAAATAATAGCAAAATTAGAATATTTTAATCCCGCAGGTTCGGTAAAAGACAGGGTTGCCTTTGCAATGATAAAAGATGCCGAAGAAAAAGGTCTTTTAAAGCCAAATTCGGTTATAATAGAGCCTACAAGCGGGAATACAGGTATAGGGCTCGCATCAGTCGCTGCAGCAAGAGGCTATAAAATAATTCTAACCATGCCTGAAACAATGAGTATTGAAAGGAGAAATCTTTTAAAAGCATATGGTGCAGAGCTTGTTTTAACAGAAGGTTCAAAAGGAATGAAAGGTGCAATAGAAAAAGCCGAAGAATTAGCAAAAAATACACCTGACAGTTTTATTCCCGGTCAATTTATAAATCCGGCAAACCCTCAAATTCATTTTGAAACAACAGGCCCTGAAATTTGGGCAGATACCGAAGGCAAAATAGATATTTTTGTCGCAGGAATAGGAACAGGCGGAACAATCTCCGGTGTCGGTAAATACTTAAAATCAAAAAATCCAAACATCAAAGTAATTGCCGTTGAACCTGCTTCATCTCCCGTTCTTTCAAAAGGAACATCAGGTGCTCATAAAATTCAAGGAATTGGTGCAGGTTTTATTCCGCAAACACTAAATACTCAAATTTATGATGAAATTATAGCTGTAGAAAATGAGGACGCTCTTGAAACAGGAAGATTTCTTGCTAAAAAAGAAGGGCTTCTTGTCGGAATTTCTTCAGGAGCTGCCGCATATGCTGCAAGTATAGTTGCAGCTCTAGAGGAAAATAAAGATAAGGTTATTGTTGTTCTTCTTCCTGATACGGGAGAACGGTACTTATCAAGTCCTATGTTTTCATAATAAAAAGCCCTCTTTACAAGAGGGCTTTTTTATTCTTCTTTCATTTCTTTTTTCCAGCATATCAAAAAATAAATACCGAGTATAAAATATATTAACCACATTAATATTGTAGCAAAGCATTCAGAACCGTTTATATATGCATATATCCACATTATTAACGATATGAAATTTACAAATGACCATACATACCATTGTTCTATGCACCTTTTTACCGTTAATAACTGCCCGATTACAGAAAATACTGTTGTGAAGGCATCCATAAAAGGTTTTGTATCTCCCAAAATTTTCAATATAAAAGCTGCAGCAAATGTAAGAATAAAAGCAACAGTTATGTATATATATCTTTCTTTTAAACTTAATTTTGCTTTTACAATTTCTCTTGTTTCTTTTTTTAAATGTTGACTCCATTTAAAAATTCCTAATATTTCCATTGGGAAATAATATAATAAATTCAATGTCATATGACCAAAAAAACCATTAATAAAAGACAAATAAGAATAACAAAGAGTTCCGGCTATTCCTATAAAATAACAAGAAACCTTGCCTTTACCTGCTAATATTGTATAGCTTATTCCGCAAATTGCAGAAATAAGCGCTATTTTGTTATCATGAGTAATTATCGAAATTACAATTACAAAACAAATTATAAATAAAAAAATTATCAGTTCTTTTTTTGAAAAATTTGAAAATTCTTGTTTTATCAATTCTTTTATATTCATATTCAAGATTATAAAATAAAATGTAATTTGTTTTAATATATTATTTCTTTTTGTATGTTTTTGTTGTCTTCTTGTAATAGGTGCAATATGAAAATAAACGGCAATAATCTAAATTCCCAAAGCTTCGGCAGTATATACAATAATAAAGCCGTATTAAAGGGATTGGAAAAAATCTCTGAACACGGTGCAAGTTTTATTGCCGGAACCTCGCTTGCTATGGCATCAATTGTAAGACCGGCAGCTATTGCACTGACTCCTGATGTTAAAAAAGAAAATAAAGAATATGCAATAACTAATTCAATAACGTCAGGGTTGATTAAATTTGCAATGGTTGAAGCAGTTGCCCTGCCTGTTGAAAATGCTATTAAAAAAATTGATAAAAATCCTTCCGAATTTTTGTCTAAAAAAACAATTAATACATTAAAAGCAGGTGCAAAAGACCTTACAAAATCAAACAATTATAAATTTGCCTCACAATTATTAAAGCTCAGTACAGGGTTAATCACCGCTATTCCGAAATCCATAATGACAGTTGCTTTAATTCCTGTATTTATGGACTTTTTATTTAATAAAACAAGTAAAAATAAAATTAAAACTCCACAGCATGAAAATAAATATAATAATATTTTCTCAAATGATTTTAATACAAATAATAAGACATCATTTAAAGGCTCATTATCAAATTATACGGCAAAAGGTATCGGTAAAATTTTAAATAATGACTCTTTCCAAAAGTTTGCAATAAAACACAGCTCTAATAATCAAGATATTGCAAGAAACATGACTATAGCAACAGATGCCCTGCTTTCATTATCTTTTGCGCACAGAACTTTCAAAAATAAAGAAATAGCTTCTCAACGTAAAAAACCTCTTGTATATAATAATTTAATATCAACAGGAATTTCTATTTCAGCAGGTTATGGCATTGATAAAATAATTAAAAACAGCACAAAAAATATTACGGAAAAATTTGCACAAATACATAAAAATAATCCAAAACTCGGAAAATATATAGACGGCATAAACATATTAAGACCAACTTTAATCTTCGCAGCTGTATATTACGGTATAATACCATTTATTTCTACATATTTAGCAGAGAGAGCAGCAGAAAAAACAACTAAAGAGAAAAAGCAATAATTATTTTGATTTTTTGACCTGCTCTTCTTCTTTAATTTCTTTTGCAATAATGGTTTTTAAAATTCTTCCGCCGATGTATAAACCGGTTCCCAATGCAATAACAGCACCTGTAGTTCCCATAAATGATACTGCAATCGCAGCAGCAATTGCTGCTGATAATACACCAATAGTAAATATAGTAGAAGATTTATCTTGAAGCTTAGCTTCTTGTCTTGCAATAGCTGACATATCCGGTTTAGACTCTTTTACCAGTTGATCCTGAGTAAAATTATTCATAGATGCAAAATTCGGAGCTTGTGTAGTAACTCTGTCTGCAAACAACCTTGGAGCCATAGATTCTATTTTTGCAACTTGGCTTTTTACGGAATAAATATCTTTTGTTAATTGAGAATCCAAGGCAACTCTATCCTGACTTCTTCTGTCTTTACCGGAACGGCGTTCAACTGCTACAGGGATATTTTGTTGTCTTCTGTCTTTATTTATTCTATATTGCGGATATAAGTTTATTAGATTTGTCATAATTGTATGTTTCTTCCGTTTTATATAAAACTCAACAATAAATTTGTTGTTAATAATGTAAATATTCTTTACATTCGGCTTTTATTATATCAATATTTTTCATTTTAAACAATTTTATTATATATAAGGTAAGTTGACAATTTATTATGAAAATATCACCAATTAACATAAATAATGTTAAGATGATTCCTGTTCAAGTTAAAAACGAAAAAAACAAAGAACAGGGAAATATTAACACGCAAAAAAATGCTATGTCACCTGCATATTTTGCGGGACAATCTCAAATTAATTCAAACTTACCTATTTCATATACAAAATTGGGTGAAATACCAATTCCCGGATTAAAAGAGAAAGCGAGTGTATTTCAACTTGCCAATGGACAACGTGTAATTATTGCACCTAAAAAAGGTGCCACTGTAGTTAAAACAACTTACCATGTAGGTTCTTTAAATGAAACTGAGGATATCAGAGGAATAAGTCATTTTATAGAACATAATTTATTTAACGGGAGTAAAGATTTAGCACCAAGAGAATACGATAAACAAGTCTCGGATATTGGTGCATATACAAATGCTTCAACAAATTTTGGTGTAACTGACTATTTCTTGAGTCTGCAATTACTTAATAAAGATTCACTGGAGAAAGCAATAAGACTTAATGCTCTGCAAACTCAGTTTCCGACATTCCCTGTTGAACAAATTGAAAAAGAAAAAGAACCTGTAAAATCAGAAATTGATATGTACAAAGACATACCGTCTGATGTTGCAACAAGCCTTGTTTTAAAGAATTTATTTAATGTTAATACAAATTCCACTAATTTTATTCTCGGAACAAAAGAGAATATAAATTCTTTTAACAGAGATAAGGTTTTAGATTATTATAATACTTGGTATACACCGGATAATGCCGTTACCGTTATAACGGGTGATGTTGATACAAATGAAACAATACAACTGGTTTCTAAATATTTTAATAAGAAAAATGATTATTCAAAAATTAATCAAAGACATCATGAACCGATTAAATATAACGATAAACCTATCAGAACAGATATTGTAAGGCAAAATGCGACGACAGCATCTGTTACAATGGGTTTTGCCGTTCCTGAAGGCACATCGAAAGCTGAATGTGATAAATTATCTGCATTAATGGAGGTATTAACCTCCAGCGGATCCGATTTATCAAAAAGACTTGATAAGTACGGATTATCAGCAAGTATATATACGGAAAGAATGCAAAATAAAGTTGATGGAGCAAGTGCAATATTAATTACAGCAGATGCCCCCGAAAAACAAATAGAAGACGTAATAAAAATTTTATATGATGAAATAACTAAAATTTCAAATATACCACCATCTCAAAATGAAGTTGATATTTATAAAAAACGTGCAATTAATTCCGTTAATTCAATATCTGAAACATCCTCCGCACTGAACGGTGCATTAACGCAGATGGCATTAGATAATGATTATAATTATTTTTATGAATCTCTAAATAATATAAGGAACATTACCCCGCAAGATATATCTGATACTGCACGTAAATTCTTAGATTTAAATAAAGTATCAATGTGTGTTTCACATGAAAAGACATCAACAGAAACAAGTATAAAACAGAATTATAATACCGTTATAAATAAATCAAATTCAGTATCTTTTGGTGCCGTTCCTACAGATGCAAAAAAATCAGTTAATGAAATCACAAGCAATATTAAACAATATAAATTGGCAAATAATATTAAAACAATGTTTATTTCGGGAAATGAAAGTGCTAAAGCATCTTTATGGTTGAATATGGAGTCAGATGAATTAACAGGTATTTCCTCTCCTGCATTTTTGGTATTAAATGAACTTTTGAACAGAGGTACACAATTTAAAAATAAAGATACATATAATGCAATTCTTAATTCTAATGATATAGGAATTAATACAATATCAACCCATAACGGAATGAGTGTTTCTGCTGATTTTACATCTTCCGATATTTCAACCGTAATACAATTGATAAATGAAATGCTTTTATATCCTAATTTTTCAGAGCAAGAATTTGAAAGAGCAAAATCCGTTATAAGAGATAATATTAATAGTGAAGAAATTTCGGCAGCAGATAAATTAAACAGAGAATTATATCCGGAAATAAGGATATATGAATCAAAAGAAAAACGATTACAAGAACTTGAAGCATTAACTCTTCAAGATATAAGAAATGCATACTCATTAATATTATCCACAGCAAAATGTTCGGCAATATATACAGGTGCTGTTGATAAAAATCAATATAATGAAACCGTTTTAAACAGTGAATTATCAAAATTGCCGTTATTTAAAGAATTCAATACAATTCATTCGCCTAATTACTATATCTATAAACCAAACACAGAAACAAAAATTCTTGCTGCAGCAGATGAAAAAGCACAAGCTGAAATTATTCAAGCATATAAATATAAAAGAAGCAAAAACATAAATGATATAGTGAAAATAGATATTTTAAATAAAATATTAGGCGGAAGTATGTCATCAAGATTATTTTCCGACCTTCGAGAAAATAAAAAATTGGCATATCACGTAAGTTCATCAATATGCGACGAAAATGATTGTGAAACTATCAGATTAAATATCGGAACTACAACGGACAGTCCTAATCCGAATGAAGGTTCACCTAAAAATGTACAAAAAGCACTTGAAGGATTTGAACATAATGTTAATCTGTTAAAAACACAGAATGTATCACAAAAAGAACTTGAAAATGCAAAAATGAGTTATAAATCTGATATTTTAGATATGCTTGAAACCAATTCGGATATTACAACATCATATGGTTCCGCTAAAACATCTTTATATGGAATTAATTATTATCAGCAGTTATTTGATGCTATTGAAAAAATAACAGCTGATGATATAAGATTAACGGCAAATTATGTATTCCAAAATCCGCCGATTACATCTATTGTTGCAAGTACAAAAACATTAAAAGCATTAAATTTGCAGTAAAAAAGCGGCATAAACGAATTTACGCCGCTTTTAAATTTACACTGTCAACAAATTAGTTAGTTTTAACTTCTTTATCAAACATAACTTGTTGAGATGGTCCACCGTAAGGAATAACCTTTTGAGCATAAATTTGTGCTTGGTAGATATCTTTTGGTGCATTTGAGCTTGTTGTAACTCTGTTTGGTTTTCTGTCACCGTTTACGTCAATCCATAAGTTCGGAGCTGTATCAGAACCACATGGTTTTGTGTTGTAAGAGTTACAAGCACCTGTTTGAGTAGATGCATCAGATGTTGACCAACCTGTTACACAGAAGTTCATACCATCTGCTGTTGTAAATTTCGTATCGTTGCTAGCACCTGTACAAACTGAGTCTAAAGAAGTACCAGGAGTTGTAAGAACGCTCATTCTTACTTTGAATACATCTCTAACAACAGCTGCTGCAGAATTGTAATCTTGTGCTGACAAGCCTTCTAACGCATAGTTTAATGTTAAAGCTTGGTTAACACCAGAAATAGCTTTCTTTAATGCAGAACGAAATTCTTGTGCATTAGTATTGTTCATCAATGTAGGAACTGTCATAGCAGCAATTACACCAATGATAACCAAAGTAATCAAAACTTCGGCAAGAGTGAAACCTAATTTTCTCATATTTTTTTGTTACCTTTCATTTTTTGCGTATTTCCCAAATACCAGTTAATTGTATATTTTTTTTTGCGTTTCGTCAAGTTTTTAAGAAAAATAACATACAGTCATATGATATTTCACTTCGTTGTTATCTATCTTATACCCATGCCCAGCAAGTATAAGGGAAATTTTTGTTCTATTTTTTATCAAAACAATATTATATTCTTGTTTTATAACCGCAATTCTGTAAATAAAAACAGTCAAAAATATACAAGTGAATAATAAGTATATAACTTTTTAATTCATTTTCAAGTTCCCGCGATAAATCAGTCCGGGCATTTTTTTATTGTTAAATTACTATTATTTTTTTATATTTTAATTTATATTTTTATCTATCTTTTGCGATATACAGTTTTATATTCCCAGAAAGAAATTTTTCTAAACAAAAAATATTACGAAAGTTTATATCATTCAATAATATGATTTTAATAATTATTACTTATTTTTATTAAAAAGAATTGATATAATAATGACATAATAAAAATAATCATTATAAAAGAATATGTGTATGTAAAAAAAAGGAAGTGCAATGATTAACAGATTAAGAAATATGTTATCTCAAGTGATATATACTCCTTCAGCCAATGCATTGCAAAATGTATCAAGTACAAGTATAACAAGTAATAACCCGTTTGAAAATCCTTTTATTGTACAACCGACCGCAGGAAGAACAAAAAATTACGGAGTAAATAAACCCGTAAAAGGCGGTTATTTTGCAGGATATTACAATGGTCAACCAAATATCGTCGGAAGAAGATTATTTATAGAAGCATAAAAAATAATTCGGCAATTATAATTGCCGAATTTTATTATAAATAAAACCCCCTTTTTATAGGGGGTGTTTATAAAAGGGTTTTATCCCTTTTTGTTTCTCTGATATATTACATTTCCATTCTAAAGGTCGTCGTAGGCTGACCTTCTCGGGCTGCTTGACCCATTGCATATATCTGAGCCTGATATTTTCGTATTTCTTTGGCAACAGTTCCGTCAAAAACCTTAGAATTTTCATCTAAATAATTTGAAAGGGGATTTTCTTTTATAGCTTCAACTTCCTGTTGAACTACTTTTTTAACTTCTTCAACAGTTTTTTGAGGGAATGCTATATTCAGACCGAATGGTCGTTTTTGTATTATGCCGTTTTCTTCCATTTTGCCTCTGTTTTTTATCTTGCCTTACTTCTTTTATCGGATAACTTTTGTTAAACTTTAATGTTTTTTTCTGAAATGTAAAGAAAATATAAGCATTTATTAAAAAGATTTAATTATTTTGTTAAAATAGTACTCAGTATTTTTACAATCCGGCCATAATAATAGCAATTTTTTTTTTGTACGAACATTATTAGGCATGGAAAAGACAAAACGCATGATAGATAGAATACAAAATTCCAATATTAATCAATTACAAGCCAAACATAATAGCGAAAATCCATCGTTTAAAGGTCCCGGTATTTTACTATTAAGGACATTAAATGATAGTCCGGCTATTGGTGCTTGTGCTGTTGACATGTGTTCTATGGTTATTCCGAGGACTCGTATTGAATGGAAAAACAGAGGTCCTCAATCAGGTATTGAAACCGGTATAAGAGAAGGAACAAGTAATCTTATTCATACTTGCGTAGGACTTATCGGATTAGGTGCCGCAACAGGAATATCTAAAAAATTTAATAATGAATTTAATATAAAAGCTCAAAATATTTTTGCAAGCGGAAGCACAATAGATACAATGGCTGAAATATGGAGACGTTCAGGCAGAGAGCAAAAGAAATTTTTAAGCAGTTTTGTAAATCGTGTTCAAGGACTTGACGGTTCAAATTGGAGACATATTTCACAGACTTCTAAAAAAGAAATCACTGACAGTCTTGTGTTACTTGCAGAAAAAACAAAACAATTAGCATCAGCTACAGGTGCAAATAAAAAATCTATTGCAAAAGAAATAAAGACACTTAAAGCGTCAATAGTAGGCAGAGTAATAAAAGATACAGGTGCACAGGCTTCTTTTATAATTCCCGCACCCTGTAAAGCAAATAAAGCAATAAAGGCAAGCTTCTCAGAACTTGTTGATAATGCCGTTGCTGTTTCAAATTCTTTTACTACTCAAACAAAAGAAAATTTACCGAAATTTATCAATGCGTTAAAGAAAAATAAGACAGCTGCTACAGCTCTTGGGATGGGAATTTGTGCTGCGTTATGTATATCTGTTCAGCCTATAAACCGACTTTTAACCAAACTAAGAACAGGTAAAGACGGATTTGTCGGAGTAGAAACAAATAATGAAACTGAAGTAAAAGGTAATAAAAAGAAATTCCAATTATATAAACCTTTAAAAATGATTTTAGGCGTTGCTTTTCCAGCCGCAGCATTAAGGACTATCGGCAAATATTCAGATTTATTATCTAATATTCAATTTAACAGTAAAGTTCCGACAATTAATCAATTTAAGTTCTTGTATGGTTTAACTATTGCTTCAAGATTTATGTCAGCAAGAGACGGAAACGAACTCAGAGAATCAGTAATAAAAGATACATTAGGGTTTACTAACTGGCTCATACTTGGCGGCATGGTATCTAAACTTGTTGCAAGAGGAATCGGCGGCAAAGAATTAATTAATAACCCGGTTACACAAACCGGTGCTAAAAAAGGTCTTAAGTATGCAGGACAATGGTTAACAAAAGCATCTGTAAAATCCTTTGATGAAGTTCTTCTTCCTAAAGCAGGAGAAATAATGAAGGGAAATAAGATGATGAAGTTCTCTCAATTGTTTAAGAATGCTGATGCAGCAACAAAAACTAAGGTTTTAAAAATAGGTGCATCGCAGCTTGCAGGCTACTTGTATTCAGGTTTTGTATTAGGCGTCGGCATAGCAAAATTAAATATCGCAGTTACAAGATATTTAAACAATAAGAAAAAAGCCCAAGACCAAATGGACTATAAAATTGATGAAAACAGTCCTATAAAAAATAATAAAACTTTATCAAAATTAGAAAATAACAATCCTATATTTAAAGATTTTAACTAATCTGTTATAATCCGAATATGGCGATATTATTAGAAACAGAGTTTAACCGTTCAATTAATGATGAATATAAAGCGGCAATTTATGCGGCTTCTTGTGCTGCCGAAAAAAATAATATAAAAATATTTTTAATCGGCGGAATAGTTAGAGACATAATAATGCATCATCAAATAAAAGATATTGATATTGCTGTTCTATCAGATGCCGTTGAATTTTCAAAAATACTGGAAAAAGATGCTGATTTTAAAATTATTTCGGTGCAGGATAATTTAAGAACAGTAAAAGCTCAGTTTATTAACGGGGTAGAAATTGATTTTGCATCCACCCGTCAAGAAAAATATGATAAATCAGGATTTTTACCCATTGCTTATAACTTTGGATGTGATTTAAAATCTGATGTTCAAAGGCGTGATTTCACAATAAATACTCTGGCTTTGAGTTTAACGGGAGAGGATAAATATTCTCTTATTGATTATTTTAACGGATATAACGATATCTTAAATAAACAGATTAAAATATTACACGAAAAAAGTTTCATTGATGATCCCTCAAGAATAATACGCGCATTAAAATTTATGGTTCGATTTGATTTTGATATTGAAAATTCTACTTATGAATTAATTCAGAAATATTTAACCGATATAAATGATACAATGCCTCTTGAGCGTATTAAAAATGAATTAAAGCAATATTTTTCTCTTGATAATGAAAAAAAATTATACGATATAGTAATAAAAACCAATGCTTATAAATTAATTTCAGATAATGTCATATTACAATTTAACAGTGATTTTTATAATGAAATTTCCAAATATAATTTATTTGATAATAATAATAAATGGTTTTTATTTGTATTAATGCTTATTTTTAAATCAAAATATGCAATAGAACGATTGAATTTAAGTTCGGCGGAGAAAAAATCAGTTCAGGACTTAAAAGAATTATATTATAATAAAATTCCCAATAATAATTACGACATATATAAAGCATTTACAGACAAAACCAATTTGGCTGTTGCAGGATATTTTGTTATAACAGGCAGTAATTATTTAATAAAATTTTTAGAAGAACTTAAAAATATTCACATTCAAACAAACGGGAATGATTTAATAAATCTCGGCTTTAAGCCCTCTCCCAAATTCAATGAAATTTTTGAAAATATTTTAAGAGAAAAACTTGACGGAAAACTAATAACTAAATCCGAGGAATTGGAATATATAAAAATATACTACCTTACACATAAATCATAATATTATTTTTGTATTTATACAATAATTTCCGTCTCATTTTTGTATGTTACAAAAGCAAGTTTATTATTAGCTTTTTTTATATATTTCCTTTTAGTATATATTATTGAAGTTTTGGAGTTATTCTTTTGAGAAGAATATTCTTTTGTTAATTGAGCTGCTTTTAATATAACTGCTTCCGGAATTTCTTCTTTATTATTTCGTTTTACTATAACATGTGCACCCGCCGCATTTAACGGATGAAACCATAAATCTTCACCTGTTGAAAGTTTTGATAGGATGTAATCATTCTGCTTTTTATTTTTTCCTACAAAAATTCTATATCCTTCATATTCCATATAATCTATTGTTTGGTTAAAAATTTCTTTTTTATTATCTTTTGTTTCTGCAATTTCAGATAAAATATCATTTAAATCAGCTATATTTTCCGCATTTTGTGTAAAATATAAAAGCTCTTCATAATATAATATTTGAGAATTTGTTTCTTTTATCATTTCTGTTGCATGTTCATTTGCCGTTTTGGACTTTTTATACATTTCATAATATTTATTTGCATTTTCAGTGGGATTTTTATTTTCATCAAGTTCTATTTCGATTTTATTTCCTTCAAAGTCAGTCAATTCGGTTTTTTTAGTACCTTGTTTTATATAATATAAGTTTGCCATTATTATATCGGCTTTATTTTTCCATTGCTGTGCTTTATCAATTTTACCGATTTGCTGCTCTTGTTTCGTTTTTAAATTGTATAGCTTATTAAGTTTAGCATTTACCTGTTTTGTGATTTTGGATTTTAGATTATCTATAATAAAATTATGTTGATGATACGAAAAATACTCATCTATCATTGAGTTTATATCTTTAACTTTATTCGTATTCGGATAGTCAATAACATAATATTTTGAATAATCTATAGAAATACATGGCGAAAAATCTTTTCTGCTTGCTATTTGTTGAAGCTTATAAAATAAATCTTCAAGACTAAACGGATGTATGATTTTAATAATATCCTGTATTAAAGAAATTGTTAAATAATGGTATTTTGAAGCAATAGATGAAGCAATATCATCATTATCAACATTTTCTTTAAAGGTATTAAAATCCGTTTTAAGAATATTTTTCTTTTTCTGTTTTACAGGATATACATATGGAAGCATCCCGTATAATTCACGTTCTCTGCTCTTTTCGGAGCTTACATTATGAGCGCAGCCTATAATTACATTTGTATCATAGTTATACAAAATAACATTGCTGTATTTACCCATTAATTCAATCGCCAAACATAATTGGGATTTTTCATTAATTTCATTATAATATTCAAAATATATTTCAAAAATACGTTCATATTTAGGCACATCTATTTTTAAAATTTTTGCGTTTTGAATATATTTTCTAAGTAGCATGCAAAACATCGGTGCTTTTTGGGGCATTTGAAAATTTCTTTTTGTTTCATTCTCTCCGGACATAAAACAAATATGATATATATTGGGATTGAAATTTATGTATAATTTTTTGGTTTCACCTAAATTTCTTATGTTAAAAATCAACTCGGAACGACTTGGCTGCTGAATTTTTTGTATTTTTGCACCTTCAAAAAAATCGGCAGATTCTTCATAAAATAATTTTAAAGTTAATGCATCAAAATTAATCATAATATTATTTTAAATCAAACAAGCAGCGAATGATTAATTCGCTGCTTTGTGATGGTTAGATTATTGGGGCATTTTAGGGATTGATTTGTTAAAATTTGTTTATTATGCTGCAACATCTCTTATGGCTTTATTTACCAATTTACTTCTGGTTGTTGCAAAACTTCTTTTTGCAATAGTTCTTGCTGTTGATGATGTAACTGAACCGGATGGTTTAATTATACCTGTTGCGTTTACTCCGTGAGATACGCTTCCGACAACACCGCCGGTTGCTGCACCTACTGCTGCATTAACTATAACCTCACTTGCAAATTCTTTTGTCTTAAATTCTTTTCCGTCTACGGCACAATCTATAGTATAATTTGCACCACCGCTTATTGCACCTGTAACTGCAAACGATTTGGCACTTGATTTAGCGGCTGCTCCCAATGTTTGAGTTCCAATACTGCCGCTTCCCATTGTAGCCGCTGCTATTGAACCTGTTACCGCACCTGACAGCGCATCTTTTGCCAATGTTTTACCATCAAAATCATCGCCTTTAACTTCATTTGTTGCTCTGTCTACAAGTTTCGAGCCTGCTTTCGTAACGGCACCTGCTGCTGCACCTACTGCAATTACAGCCAGCGGAGCTGCCGCACCTCCGGTTGCCACGGTCAATATTGTTCCTGCCGCTACTGCAGCTACACTTGCCAAGATATTCGCAAATGTATTAAGACCGCTTTTTTGTTTCTCATCATATTTATCAATTTCGTTTTCAGCTTCTTCAAAGGTTACTTCACCTTTTTTATATTTTTCTATTATATCTTCACATTTTGTATCGCTGGTTCCTACACCAATACCTTCTTTAATATCATTGAAACCTTTTTGGAAAATACCTTGATTGTCTTTTACCGAATCCAATTTTTCTTCCAAAATTGATACCTGTGAATCTTCTTTAACTTGATCTTCAAAAATACTTTTATCTTCATTTCTATTATTTCTTCTCGAATACGCAGAAGATAATCTATTGTTATAAAATGAAGATGTTCTGGATTCATAAAAATCCGAATGCTTTTCTTTAAATTTTTCTACCATAAAACCATACCCAAAACTAAACTAACACCTTACATAGATATAAAGTTTTTTTTATATTGGAAATTGCATGAATGTTAACAATTATTTACATAAATTAATATAGTATTTAGTGGAACTAAAACATTATTTTATCGTCAATCAAATTATAAAAGATTGGGGATTAATTATGGAAACGGAATACATTTATGATATATGTGCGGAAGATGAAGAAGAAATAACATCCTTTAATAACATTGTTAATAAAGATGATATTTTACAAATGTATTTAAAAGATATCGGAAAAACAAAATTATTAAAGAAAGCAGAAGAATCGGAGATTGGGAGAACTATTCAGGAAGGAGATGAGCAAAAATCAATAGAAGCAAAGAAAAAACTAATTCAAGCAAACTTAAGATTAGTTGTTAGTATTGCCAAAAAGTATACGGGGCAGGGGGTTTTATTTATGGATTTAGTCCAAGAAGGAACTCTTGGTCTAATAAAGGCGGTCAACAGATTTGATTATTCTAAAGGATTTAAATTTTCCACCTATGCAACTTGGTGGATACGTCAAACTATAGCAAGAGCAATTGCAAATAATGCAAGAATTATAAGAATTCCCGTACATATGATTGATAAAATAAGATTGGTAAAGAAAGCTATTTTTGAATTATCTTATTATACAGGTAAAGAACCGTCACTGGAAGAAATAGCAAAAAAAATAAGAATGCCGGTAAAACAAGTTATCCTTGTAATGAAAACCATTCAACTTGAGCCTGTAAGTTTGGATGCTCCTATTGCGGAAAATCTTTCACTTGAAGATTATATTCCGGATGAAAATTATAATTCACCTGAATTTAATGTACAACTTACTTTTTTAAAACAAAATGTAGAAAAATTATTAAAAGAATTAAATAACAAGGAACGAAAAATCATAACCGAAAGGTTTGGTATAAATGGGAATAAACCTAAAACGTTAGAACAATTGGGTAAAGATATGGGATTTTCAAAAGAACGTATAAGACAAATTGAAGCGATGGCACTAAAAAAACTGCGTACAAAAAATAATATTAAACAATTAAGAGAATTTTTAATTTAATCCGATATTAATCTTTAGGTCAATGAATTTCAATCTATAGACTATATTCCCCCTTTTTATTATTTCCTAAAATTAAGATATAAAAAGGGGATATATTTTGGTTTTGCATAAAAACAGCACAATAGAAAATCTTAATTACAGCGGAGAAAACAATTCTCTTGCTAAAGATTATTTTATGCAGGCTGAAGAACTTCGTCAAAATAACAAATATAAAGAATCAATTGACAGATATCTTCACTCTATACTCATAAATAAAAATAACCCCACATCATATATAGGCATTGCCATAGCATATAAACAATTAAAAAATTATAATAAAGCAATTTTAAATCTTCAAAAAGCAGAAAAAATTCTGCCTTCTGATTTTGTTGTACAAAAAGAACTTGCATTGTGCAATATTATTAACGGTAATTTTGAGGATGGCATAAAACATTTAAGAGTTTCCATTAAACTGGAGCCCGAAAATGTTGATATGCAAATGCAGCTTGCTCTTGTTCATGAAATGATTGAAGAAGAGGATATGGCTTTAATGATTTATCAAAAAATTATTGAAACAAACCCGAATTATATAAGAGCATATATACAAAAAGCTACATTATATATGTATTTGGAAGACTATTATAATAGTGCAAAATTGTTCAGACAAGTAATAAAAATGAATAAGGAATATTATAGAGCTTATTTAGCACTTGGTATTTGTTATGAAAAACTCGGAAATACTTCAGCTGCAAAAAGATTTTACAGAAAATATTTGAGTTTTTCTTCCGAAACTCCAACCTATAATGAAATTTCAAAAAGAATATATAAGATGAACACACCAAAGACAATTAATAACTACTTGAGAATAATTTGATTATTTAAGTAATTTCTGATAAAGTCAGATTAAAAGAAGCAAAATTATGAGCAATAAACTTGATATTATAACAATAGGAGAAAGCCTGATAGAGCTTTCCACAAGTGAAAATTTAACAACTGCAACAAGTTTGTATAAATACTATGGCGGTGATACTTTGACAACCGCAATCGCAGCTTTAAGATTAGGTTCTAAAGTTGGTTTTATTTCCAGAATAGGTATGGATTGTTTTAAAGATTATTTAATGGAAAGCTGGCAGGAAGAAGGACTTGATATATCTCATGTTAAACCTGTTCAAGGAATCAACGGTCTTTATATGGTTTCAAAAAATAAAGATAATACATCAAAAGAATTTTCTTTCTACAGAAAAAAGACAGCAGCTACAAATCTTTCTATAGAAGATGTTCCTACAGATTATATTCAAAATTCATCTTTACTGTATACAACAGGTATAACTCAATCGCTTTCAATATCGGCAAGAGAAGCTGTTAAAGAGGCATTTAAGACAGCAAAAGAAAATGGTGTTTTAACTGCTTATGACCCCAATTTTACAACAAAAATTTGGACGGAAGATGAAGCAAAAGAAGCCTTTAACGATATTGTTGATTATATTGATATAATTTTCTTAAATGAAAGATATGATTCTAAAGTTGTAATAGATTCCGAATCAAGAGATAATGCAATAAAATATATGTGGGACAAAGGTATTTCAACGGTAATTCTTAAATCTTCCGCAGATAAAGGTTATTATGTCGGTTCTCAAGGTAAAACTGAATTCATTAAATTTATAAATGAAGATGTTACTGATGATACAGGTGCCGGAGATGCTTTTAACGGCGGTGTATTACATGGTATTGTTTCGGGAATGTCGCCTTTTAAGGCCGCTGCTTTGGGTTCTGTTGTAGCCGGACTCCAAATTAAAAATTTTGGTGCTATTAAATCTATACCATCGAAAGAAGAAGTGTATAAAATTTTTAAAGGTCAAAATGACTAAGAAATTATGTATTTCAGGATATTACGGGTTCGATAATTTCGGTGATGAAACTATCTTAAAAATACTTGTTGAAAATTTAAAACGATTTTCAGATAATCCGGAAATAACGGTTTTTTCATCAAATCCTAAAAAAACAGCTGAAAATCTCTGTGTAAACAGCATACATTCTTTTGATATAAAAGCAATAATAAAGCAGTTAATAAACTGTGATTGCTTAATTTCAGGAGGAGGCAGCCTGCTTCAGGATAAAACAAGTGCTAAAAGTTTAATATATTATTTAATGATTCTTGTTATTGCTCAACTATTTGGTAAAAAAACAGTAATTTTTGCACAAGGAATAGGACCGATTAGCAATACTTTATTAAAACATCTTACTTTTCAAGTGCTTAAAACTGCTTCATTTATAACAGTTAGAGATGAAAACAGTTTTAAATTACTTGAGAATATAGGTATTAAGGCAGTAAAATGCCATGATCCCGTTTGGAATATTTCTGTTAACAAGCAAAATAATAAAGGGAAAATCGGTATACAACTTCGCGGTTTTAAAACAATGACTGACAACTTTATAATAGAGCTTGCTGAAAACATATGTAAATATTATCAAGATAAAGAAATTCTTCTATTATCTCTCCAGAATAATTTCGATTTGCCTGTTGCAAAGAAATTATATTCAAAACTAAAAGAAATAAATCCGGAAATAAAAGTTAGAATTATTGAAAATACTTCAAATGAAAAAGTTACCGAAGATATTTCAAACTTGGAAGCTATTATTGCTATGCGCTATCATGCCTGCCTTATTGCCATAAAAGCAGGAGTAAAATTATTACCTGTTAATTATGATATTAAAGTTGAAACTCTTGCAAAAGAATTTAATCTTGATTATATAAATTTAACGGAGCAATTTTCGGAAACTTTTGAGAAATTTGTTAAAAATAATATTGTATATAATGAAGACAAGATAAAATCATTGAATTATGATTTTAAACTTTTGGAAGAAAAAATATGTGTGAAGAATTAATTCCTGAAGAACTGGCAATACACAAACCTGATGCTAAATTGTTAAAGATAATAAATGAAAAAATATTTGACGACAAAGTCCTTTTTGAAGTTGAATCAGATTTTCATACTATAAAAGTTGTTGAAAATGAAATCGGCAGATTTCTGCATTACGGAGATACTTATCAAGCAGGATTTATTAATACTAAATTTTATAAAGGGAATCTTCCTTATATTAATTATTTCCTGATACCTTATTTAATAAATTCCAATATAGAAAAAATTCTGGTTATAGGTCTTGGTTCGGGGAAAATAGTTAATGATTTTGAATTTCTTTTTAAAAAGTTAAAAAAAATTGATGTTGTAGATATAGAAGAAAATTCTATAGATATTGCAAAAAATTACTTTGGATTTAAACCGTCTGAAAAATTTAATTTTATTTTGCAAGACGGTATTACATATTTGAGAAATTCAAAAAATAAATATGATTTAATAATAGTAGATGTGGCAAATAATAACGGTATAGACTTAAGATTTTTAAGTGATGATTATTTTTTAAATATCAAAAATTGTTTGAAAAAGGCAGGAATTTTTGTTTCTAATATGTGTGCAAGTCCGGATATTAAAAATCCCCAAAATATATTCTTTAAAAAATATTTTCCTGTTTATCAAAAATATTTTAAGTTCAATCATATTTTTAAAGGTAATTATTCAGATGAAGTGTATTATAAAGCTTTCTTTAATATTGATAAACGTGTAATAGATATAACAAATATTATTTTAATTTCGACTGATAAATATGAAATAATAAATTCGGATAAAAAAGATTTAGAAAAAATTAATAAGCTCAATATAAAGATAGAGAAATACTTGAAAGATTATTATGAATAATAGCTCTACATGTTTTGTCACAATTTAAATAAAACATAAGTTTTATGATAAAATTGTTGAAGAACTGGGGATATTATGAAACTTAATTTGGAAGAAATAGTAAGTGCAACATCTGCCGAAATAATAAAAGGAATAAAATCAAATCAGGAATACGGTTTTTCTACTGATACAAGAACAATTAAAAAAGGTGATATTTATATTCCGTTAAAAGGTGAGAGTTTTGACGGGGAAACTTTTATTGAGAATGCTGTTAAATCAGGTGCAAATGGTTATTTCACATCAGATAAAGTTAAAGTTTTTAATGATGCTGAAATTATACTCTATGTGGAAGATACAAAAGAGGCATATTTAAAACTTGCAAATTATTATAAAAATAAAATTAAACCTTTTACTATCGCAATAACCGGCAGCAGCGGTAAGACTACAGTAAAAGAAATGATGTACAGCGTTTTTAAAAATGCCGGTGAAACCGTAAAATCAGAATTAAATCATAATAATGAAATAGGTCTTTGCCAGACACTTTCTGCTCTAAAGTCAACAACAAAATATCTTATTGTTGAAATGGGAATGAGAGGTTTTGGAGAAATAGAACTTCTTTCAAAATATACCCAGCCTGATATAGCTGTTATTGTTAATACAGGAAGCGCTCATATAGGCAGACTTGGTTCTCTGCTTAATATTGCAAAAGCGAAATTTGAAATAACAAAATATTTAAATTCAGAAGGTATACTTATTGCACACGATAATAAACTTATAAAAGAAATAAATGATAATAAGCATAAAACCGTATATTTCAGCCTTGATGACAAGGATTTGGAAATTAAGGAAATGACCTCCGATAATAGTGTATTCGATTATAAAGGAAATACATATAAATTAAATGTTGCGGGTGAACATAATATACAAAATGCTCTTAGTGTAATAGAGACAGGTTTGTATTGCAATTTAACGCCTACTCTTATAGCAAAAGGACTTGAAGAATTTTCACCGATAGAAAAACGTTGGGATATACAAGAAATAAACGGATTTAAAATAATAAATGACAGCTATAATTCTAATCCTGAGTCAGTAAAAGCCGCATTAAAAACATTTTTGTCATATACCCCGCAACCAAAGACCGTAGTACTCGGGGATATGGGTGAACTTGGTCTTAATGAAGAAGAATATCATGAAGAAACCGGTAAGTTTTTGGAACAATTCAATTTTGATTATCTTCTAACAATAGGTGATTTGGCAAAATATATTAAACCTGCAAATTGTAAAACAATGCATTTCGGAACAAAAAAAGAACTTGCTGACTTTATAAGAAATAATGTTCCGGCCAATTCAAATATTCTTTTTAAGGCATCAAGATTTATGAAATTTGAAGAAATTATTGAGGAGTTAAAGAAATAAGCTATGGATTTTAATATACTGATTGTTGTTTCTATGCTTGTTGCATTTGTACTGACATTATTATTCGGTGTTGTATATATTGAATTTCTTAAGAAAAAAATGTATACGCAGTATATTTTAGAAGATGCACCTGAAAATCATGCACAAAAAGCAGGCACTCCGACAACCGGAGGTGTATTTATTGTTCTTTCAATTATAGCAGCATCACTTGCCGCTCTGACAATGAATCAATCTTTAACGCACGGTTCATTAATTATTTTAATGACTTTTTTATTCTTTATGCTCACAGGTTTAACCGATGATTTGGGGAAAATTAAGCATAAAGAAAACAAAGCAGGGTTAACCCCCAGAAATAAATTATTTTTCCAAATAGCAATTTCTTTATTACCTGCAATATATATGACAATTGCACATCAAACATATTTAAATATAGGGAATTACAGTATTGATTTACTTTATTTATATCCGTTTTTTGTAATTTTATTTATGACAGGAGTATCAAATGCTGTAAATTTAACAGACGGATTGGACGGACTTGCTTCTGCCAATTGCGCTGTAGCAATGGCTGCTTGCACATTAATATGTATTATTTCCGGACAAACTGATTTAGCGATTATTTCTGCGGCTACAGTTGGTTCTGTTGTTGCATTTTTGCATTTTAACAGACATCCGGCAAAAGTATTTATGGGTGATACCGGTTCTCTGGCATTAGGAGGACTACTAGGAGTAATGGCAGTTATGGGCAAATTTGAATTATGGCTGGCATTAATTGCAATTGTTTTTGCTCTCGAAACTTTGTCTGTAATAATTCAAGTTACAAGCTTTAAATTAACGGGAAAACGTGTTTTCAAAATGAGTCCTATTCATCATCATTTTGAACTTTGCGGCTGGAGTGAAAATAAAATTGTTATTGTTTTCTCTCTTGTAACATTGATATTCTGCACGATTGCTGTAGTTTTATTTAAAATATTATGGTAGAGGCTGTTATGAAAAGAAAATGGATAGATAAAAAAGTATTAATATTGGGATTATCTAAAAGCGGATGCGCAGCTGCAAAATATCTTTCAAAACAAGGTGCTGACTGTTATGTGACTGAATTTAAACCTTTAGAAGATAAAAATCAGAAAATGTACCAAGAACTTTTATTAGAAGGTATTAATGTCGAAACAGGGCATCATAGTGATGAATTTATTGATGGAGCATACATTGCAATCACAAGTCCGGGGATACCTCCTAAAAGTGAGATATTTCAAAGATTAAAAGAAAAAAATATTCCCGTAATAGGCGAAGTTGAACTTGCATATCTTGAAGCTAATGCTCCTTTTATTGCAATTACCGGTACAAATGGTAAGACAACAACAACTCTGCTTGCTTCTCATATCTTAAACAGTGAATATAATGCTCCGGCTTGCGGAAATGTTGGAGTTCCTCCGACATCTTTATTGGAACAAAAGCCCGACTTTTTTGTATGCGAAGTCAGTTCGTTTCAATTGGCAACTGCACCGACTTTCAGACCACAAATTGCCTGCTTCTTAACTTTTACTCCTGATCATATTGACTGGCATGGCGGACTTGAAAATTACTTTGAAGCAAAAGCTGGTTTGTTTAAAGATTACAAACAGCCCATGTATGCGGTATTTTCAGGTGCCGATGAAAAGATATATGAATTTTCTAAACAATATACGGGAGATAAATTCGTATATGCAAAAGAACTGCAAAGCAATTGCTGCTATATAAAAAATGATGCTATATTTTTTAAACGTAAAGAAGAAGAAGAAATTATAAAATTAAAAGATATTTCACTGGTCGGAGAACATAATTATCAAAATATAATGTGTGCAATAGTAATTGCAAAATTAATAGGTATTTCAAATGAGCATATACAGGAAAGAATAAAATCATTTAAACCTGTTGAACACAGAATAGAATATGTTGCAAACGTAAACGGAAAAACATTTTATAATGATTCCAAGGCAACAAATCCTGAAGCTTCATTTGTTGCAATTAAGGCATTTGAAGGTAAAAAACTTACTTTAATTGCCGGCGGTCGTGATAAAAATACCGATTTAACCGAATTTTGTACAGAATATATTAATAAATACGTAAATACCGTTATTTTAATAGGCGAAGCAACTCAACGCTTCAAAGAAAATATGGAGAAAAACGGATTTTCAAATATAATATTATCAAACTCGCTTGAAGAAGCAGTTGATACCGCATTAACTCTTGATAATGAAATTGTTTTATTATCACCTGCTTGTGCAAGTTATGATATGTTTAACAGCTATGAACACAGAGGAGAAGTGTTTAAAGAATATGTCAAATCCAAGTTATAATACAACTCAACAAACAAAAGTACCTGATGTTATGTTGTCATCATACGACCATACATTAGTCTTTATAGTACTTTTTTTAATTATTGTAGGATTTCTGGCAATATTTTCAGCCGGAGCTCCTAAATGTATAATACAAGGAACTCATTCAACATTTTTTGTTGCAAGACAATTTATATGGTTTATACTTGGTTGTATTTTTATGTTCGGCTTCAGTAAATTTAACTATAAAGCATTGAACGGAATTGCTATTCCTTTTGCATGGCTTATTGTGTTTTTCCTTGTTGCGGTACATTTTTGGGGTACAACGGTTAACGGTGCTACAAGATGGTTAACAATGGGGCCTATACAGTTTCAGCCGTCAGAAGCAGCAAAACTTGCTGTTATATTATTGCTTGCAAGTGCTTTCTCAAAAGATATAAGCCTTTCCAATAAAAAAATGTATAAATATTATTTTCCTATAATTGTAATGATAGCATTGATATTCAAACAGCCAAACTTAAGTATGGTAATGATATTAATGGCTTCTTCGTTATTTATGTATTTTGCTGCAGGAGGAAGTCTAAGACTCATATTTAGTGCAATAGGACTTGGTGTATTCGGGTTATTTTTTGCCATACGTTCTTTCCAAAAACAAAGAATTATGATATGGTTAAATCCCGAAGCAGATCCTTATGGTGCAGGATATAACATTATTCAATCAATGCTTTCGTTTGTTGCAGGCGGATTTTTCGGTACCGGATACGGAAGTTCCGTTCAAAAATTAGGCTGGCTTCCTGAGGGACATACAGACTTTATATATGCCGTTTGGGCGGAAGAATTCGGATTTTTGGGCTGCCTTTTAATTATAGGCTTGTTTCTTGCATTCTTGCAAAGGGGGTTATTGGTATCTGCAAAATGTGAAGATGTATTCGGTAAATTATTATCAGCAGGTATAACTGTTTCAATTTGTATTCAGGCATTTATTAATATTGCTGTTGCAAGTTCAATGCTTCCCGCAACAGGTGTCCCGATGCCGTTTGTAAGTTACGGCGGTACATCTTTATTTATAACAATGTGTATGATAGGTATATTATTAAATATTTCAAAAAAAAGAATAAGAAGGTTACCTACAAATGTCCAATAAAAAATATTTTATATCAGGCGGCGGTACAGGCGGACATATCTATCCGGCATTTACTGTTGTTGAAAAACTTCTGAAAGAAGAAGATACGGAAAAAATTTATTATATAGGAAATCCCGATAATCTGGAATATGATATTTGCAAGAATTATCCTCAAGTTGAATTTTTGCCGGTAAGTGTTTCGGGTATGCCTCGAAAACTCAGTCTTGCAATGCCAAAATGGGCTGTTCAATTTTTCTTTGCTTTTTTAAAAGCCCGTTCTTATTTAAAAAAATATAATCCTGATGCTATTTTTACAACAGGCGGATATGTTTCGGCACCTATAGTCACTGCGGCTATTTCAATGAAAAGACCCTATATGATTCATGATTGTGATTCCGTTCCCGGTCTTGTATCAAAGATGGCTGCGCCTAAAGCAAATATAGTTTCAATTGCATTTGAAAGTTCAAAAAAAGTATTAAAATCTAAAAATATTATTTGTAACGGAAATCCTGTAAGAGAAGCATTTTTTACCGTGACGAAACAGGATGCCAGAAATAAATTAAATATTCCGCAGGATAAAAAAGTTATTTTCGCAATGGGGGGTTCTCAGGGTGCAAAAACTATTAATTCCGCAATGGTAAATATTCTCAAAACATTAAGTGAAGATATGGGAATGTATGTAATCTTGCAAACAGGCAAAAAAAAATATGACGAAGTAATTATAGATTTAGAAACAGTGTATCCCGAATACAAAAAAAATAATAATATTATGATTCGTCCGTATTTTGATGAAATGGTTTATCCTTTGAAAGCATCTGATATGGTTATTGCAAGAGCAGGTTCATTAAGTTTAACTGAAATTCTTCAATGCCGCCTTGCCTCAATATTAATTCCATATCCTTACGCTGCACAAGATCATCAACGAAAGAATGCAAAAGAAATGTGTGAAAAAGGAGTTTCTTTATATCTTGAAGATGCTGACTGCAACGGTGAAAATTTACTTGAAAAAGTTAAACAAATGAATGATGACGAGACGTTAAATCGTATGAGGCTATGCTGCGAAGAACTTGCAAAAAGCAATCCGACGGATGAAATCGTTAAGCAATTAAAAAGCATAATAAAATGATATTAAATTATAAACAAGCAAAAGAACTTTTAACCTCACAAGGAAAGTTTTATATAAATTTAGGTCTGGACAGAATGCTGTCGGTTCTGGAATTACTTGGTAATCCGCAGGAAAAAATAAAAGTAATTCATGTAGCAGGAACTAACGGTAAAGGTTCGGTTTGTGCAATTCTTGCAAATATTTTAAAAAAATCAGAATATAAAACGGCTTTATATACAAGCCCTCACCTTGCAGAATATACCGAAAGAATAAAAATAGATAATATCGAAATATCACAGCAGGATTTTGCGAAATATGTAAATGAAATATGTGAAATTTCTGAGAAAAATAATATAGATTTAACGGAATTTGAAATTCTTACAGCCTGTGCATTTAAATATTTTGCCGATAATTGTGTTGATTTTGCCGTTATAGAAACAGGCATGGGCGGAAGATATGATGCAACAAATGTTTGTACAATGCCTGTCTGTGAAATAATTACATCAATATCTCTTGACCATACGGACAGGCTCGGTGATACCATTGATAAAATTGCTTATGAAAAAGCGGGAATAATAAAGAAAAACTCTACTGTTATAGTTTCTGGTGATAATAGAGGTACGGATACAATAAAAAAAGTTGCAAAAGCAGTTCAAGCGAAGGTTTTATTTACGGATAAAAATTTGGAAATCAAATATTCAAACGGCAAGAATATTGCTGTTATAGATAATGAAGCGTATGATTTTCCGCTTTTAGGCTCATATCAAAAGCAAAACTTGGAACTTGCCGTAAAAGCGGCAGAATTTATTGCATCTAACGGTTATAAAATAAATTTAAAAGAAGGCTTAAAAACCGTAAAATGGAATGCCAGATTGGAATACAGAAAAGAAAAAAACATTATTATTGACGGAGCTCATAACCCTGATGCCGCAAGTGAATTAAAGAAAAGCCTTGATTATTATTTCAGCAGTGAAAAGAAAATTTATATTTATTCGACAATTAATACAAAAGATTACAAATCAGTTGCTAAAATACTGTTTAAACCTGATGATGAAATATATTATATAGATTTTTCATACAAAAATGCCGTTAAGTTTGAAGAATATATAAAAAATGTTCCTTGGTTATTAAATATTAAAAAAGCTGAAAATCTAAAAAAAATAATCAACAGACCGGAATTAAAAATAATTACCGGCAGTCTTTATATGATTGGCGAAATTTATAATCAACTAAATGATTAAAATTCTGTTGTTTTTGTTTGGTTCTTAAATTTTGTAATATTTGATTGGAACAATAAATCAATTTTTCCGACAGGTCCGTTTCTGTGCTTTGCAATAATTATTTCTGCCTTACCTTTATTTTCAATGTTGTCTTGATTATAGTATTCATCCCTGTATATAAACATTACAATATCAGCATCCTGTTCAATTGCGCCGGAATCTCTTAAATCTGATAACATAGGACGTTTATCGTTTCGCTGCTCAACACCTCTGGATAACTGTGAAAGTGCAATAATAGGAACATCCAGCTCTCTTGCAAGTCCTTTTAGAGAACGGGAAATCATAGAAATTTGCTGGTTTCTGTCGTTCGGATTTCCGCCGCCTTCCATTAATTGAAGGTAGTCGACAACTATAAGTCCTAAATCTTTTTCTTCCATCATTAAACGTCTGCACTTTGCTTTTATATCAATTGCGGTAATGTTTGGAGTATCATCTATATATATTTTGGCATCCGATAATCTTGTCATTGCATCTACCAGTTTTTCCCAGTCTTTTGGCTGCATATTGCCTGAAGTTATACGCTGGGTATCAACCTCCGCCTCTGCACAAAGCATACGTTTTACGAGCTGCTGCTTAGGCATTTCTAAAGAAAATATAGCAACTCCTTTTTTCCCTTGTATTGCAACATTTCGAGCAAGATTTAATGCAAATGCAGTCTTCCCCATTGATGGACGTGCAGCAAGAATTATCAAGTCCGACTTCTGAAGACCGGAGGTTAAGGCATTTAAATCATAAAATCCGGTTGTCACCCCGACCAAATCATCTTTATTGTTAAATCTGTCTTCTATTTGTTCATAACTTGCTACAACCAAATCCTGAATAGGAATAAGGTCGCTTGTATTTCTTTCAGCTGCAATATTGAATATAAGTTTTTGTGCGTTATCTAGAACAATATCTGTTTCTTCATTTTCATATGACATTGCAACAATTTCAGAACCTGCATTTATCAATGCACGTTTTATTTCTTTTTCCTGAATAATTTTAGAATAAAATTCAACATTTGCCGTGGTTACAACATTTAGTGCAAGGTCATTAATATATGCTCTTCCGCCTGCATTTTCCAGTTCTTCTTTATTTCGTAAAAGTTCTGATACAGTAACAATATCAATAGCTTCATTTTTTTTATAAAGTTCCAGAATTGCTTCATATATAAGTTTATGAGCAGGTTTATAAAAACTTTCGGGTTTTAAAGTTTCAACAATTCTCCCAATAGAAACAGGGTTTACAAGAACAGCCCCCAATACCGCTTCTTCAGCTTCTAAACTTTGCGGTAACATTTTTAGCATGCCCGACTCTGCTTTTTTTGCAACCTTTGCCGGCATTTTTCCTCCTATTTATCTAACCTTCCTGATTAACTTTATTTTTCTGCCGGTATTTTCTGCGGATTATAGCTGCGAGTTGTTTCTTTTTGTTGAGCTACATATTCTTGGCAGTGTCTTATATGCTTATGTACTTTATCTATATCACGTTCTAATTCATTTAAAAGGCTTTCTGCATATGACTTAGCACCTTCTTTAATTTCCATAGCTTCTTGATAAGCAGTTCTGCGTAATGAATCTGTTTCTTCAACAGCTTTATTTTTCATCTCATCGCAGCTTTCTTTAACTTGTTCTTGTAATTTTGATGCTTTTTCTCTTACTGCTCTAATTAATTCGGATTCACTTAAAATATTAGCAGCTGTGTTTTGAGCTTCGTTTATAATTCTGTCTGCTCTGCTTTGAGCTTCCATATAAATATCGTCTCGTCTTTTCAAAATCATTTCTGCTGTTCTGATTTCTTCAGGTAAGATTGCTCTGATTTTACTTAATATGTCTTGGATATCATCAGTATTCATAAATAAGCAATAGCTGCCTACATGAAACTTATTATCCAATAGTTCATCAGCTTCTTCTATTAATTGATTAACTCTTAACTCTGTCATGGTTTAACCTTTCGTATATTTTGATTCTAAAAATTTTGCTACGGGTTCGGGTACAAACTTTGAAACATCGCCTTTCATTAAAGCAATTTCTCTTACCGTGCCCGATGAAATAAAGTTATATTTTGGTTTTGTAATAAGAAAAACAGTATGAATATCCTTACATAATGCACTGTTCGCTTGTGATAACTGCATTTCATATTCAAAATCAGATACAGCCCTTAGTCCTCTTATTAGAACATTTGCATTTCTTTTCTTTGCATATTCAATTGTCAAGCCGTCAAAACTGTCAACTTCAACATTTGGTATGTCTTTGCAGGATTCTTTTATTAAAGATAACTTTTCTTCTAATGTTAAAAAGCTTTTTTTATTAACATTTACGGATACAACAAGAATAACCTTGTCAAAAATATCGGCAGCTCTTTTAAGAACATCCAAATGTCCTTTTGTTATTGGATCAAAACTTCCCGGATATATAGCTGTCTTCAATATTTTTCCTTCCCGCAAAAAATACTTACAATATAATTATATTGCAATCATGCTTTTCCGTTTATTTACTGACTAAAAATGTTTATGAATTTTAACAAATTACTGCGGAGGATTATATCTGGTAAAGTTTCCGTCAAAATATAAATGAATACAGTTTTTACCGTTTTCCTTGGATACATATAGAGCTTTATCAGCCCAATCAATTAAATCATTTATATCGTCTGCAGCATTAGGATATTCAGCAAGTCCTATACTTACAGTCGGACGAACAACGGTATTTTCATCAACTCTGACTTCAATTTCACTGATTCTTTTTCTCAAACGTTCAGCAATAGTAACACCATTAATAGCAGGTGTCTCGGGAAGAATAATTGTAAATTCTTCACCGCCGTATCTTGCCGGAATATCAACATGTCTTACTGTTTTTTGAATGGTTGCAGCTATTTCTTTTAATACCATATCACCAACCAAGTGACCGTACGTATCATTTACGTGTTTGAAATTATCAATATCCATCATAACCAAAGATAATACATGGTGATATCTTTGAACTCTTTTAATTTCAGAATCAAGTAAGTTATAGAAATGCCTGTGTATATATAATTTTGTTAAACCGTCTTTAGTCGCGAGCTCGTATAATTGAGCATTATCTACAGCGATAGATGCCTGATTTGCAAGTGCTTCAACAAATTCCAAATCTTTTTTATTGAACAACTTTCCGTTTTTCTTATTTGTAATATTAATAATACCGATACATTCACCTTTTGCAATCAGGGGAACACAAATAAGAGAAGAAACATTATTATCTGATGAGAATTGTTTAAATCTCGGATCTTGTCCTCCAAGGTTTGTTATGATTGATTTCTTTTCGGTAAATACCTTGCCTGCAATACCTGAATCCGGTTTCATTTTTTTACATTCAACAATACCGTTATTTATGTCTTCTTCATGCTTTTTATCTTTCAAGCCGTATACTACTTTTACCTGTAGTGTATTATCTGATTGATCATAAAGCATTAATGAGCCTTTTTCTGCATTTACCGTTTCTATAGCCTTATCAAGAATAACGCTTATTAATCTTTTTAAATCATCTATAAAGTTCACAGCTTGTGAAATATTATAAAGAATAGATAAATTATGTATTGTTTTATTTAATTCAAGAATTTTTGTTTCTTGTTCTTTATTTTTTATAAATTTTCTTAAAATAGGTTCAATACAACTGAAGACTTGATTTAAATATTTATAATCATCTTCCGTAAAATCGGAATTATCTTCTTTTCCGCTTATAGAACAAACACAAAAAGGAACTCCTTCGTTATAAAATACCTTTAAATATTCACTTTGAAGTTCATTAAGATTGTTTGCGGTCCAAAAAGCCTTATAAATAGGACTGCCATCATGATTAACAACTCTTATTAGTTCTTCTGTTTCATTCTGTAAGAATGGAGCATTATCGCCTGCAAATTCAAACTCTAAATCAGAATCAGAAACAACGTTTTTTGTTTGAAATAACCCGTTATTAGAAACAAAAAATCTTATACTTGTAAGTCCAATGGATGCTTTAACCAAATCTGCCACTTTAGAAAGCAAGTCTTCAACAGTACGTGATTGATTTGCAACCATATTTAAATCAAAAAGATTATGTAATTCCAATACATTTTTTTGAAGAGTATGAATTGTGTCTGCTACGTTATTCTGTTCGTTTGCTATATTGTTCTGTTCCATAACTTTATTATACATTAAAAACTATTATTGATAATAGACTTTATGTATTATTTTTTAACCTTTCTTTATTCTCAATAGCCGATAATACTGCAGAAGAAGTAAGTATTACCGGTACAAAATAATATTTTATATTATTTGCAAATGCTTTAGTAAAAGAAATTTTCTTAGCCGATTTTTCCATTAAAGCCCAAACTGTAGTCAAAGAAAATAGCATTGGTGCGGAATCTACGGTATGTTTTGCAAAACTATCCGCAAAAACAGCGGCTTTTGTCCCAAGTGAGTTATTTTGAACCTCGTTATTCTTTTGCTGTTTAAATGACATAGGATTACAGTTAAATTGACTTATTTTGTTTATCATAATATCTCTTTCCCAAGCTATTTAACAAAAATGCCTTCAATTATTATATCGTTTTTTAGCTTTTTCGTCGAGGTTATAATTAAATTGTTACATTCTGCGATTTCTTTTCTGCTACAGCCTTCAGCGAATGTTTTTGCATTTTTATCGGCCAAAATTTTTGGTGCAACAAATTGAATAAGTTTATCCGCAAGTTTTTCCTGAATAAAGGCATTTGTTAATATTCCGCCAGCTTCAATAAGAATACTCATAATGCCTTTTTTATATAGAATAGAAACGGCTTCTTTTAAGTCAACATGCCCGTTTTTTAGTTTACATTTTATTATTTCTACATTTTTTGGATATTTCTTTTCGGGTTTAATGCCGGTAATAATAATTACCTTTGCATTGTTATTTTCGTATATTTTACTGTTTGGCGGGGTGGATAAATTTGTATCTATAACCACCCTAACAGGATTTCTACCGTTTTTTAATCGGCAAGTCATAGAAGGATTATCCTGTATGACTGTTGAGGAGCTTGTTAAAACGGCATCATATTTATTTCTTAATTTTTGTACTTCTTTTCTTGAAGTTTCATCCGTTATCCATTTTGAAGAACCTGTTTTTGTTGCAATTTTTCCGTCAAGAGTCGTTGCTGTTTTTATTGTTATATATGGTTTTTTCTCCATTTGATTTTTTATAAAGATTTCATTTAATTTTTTACATTCATCTTCAAGAATACCCGTTATAACTTCAATACCGTTTTCTTTTAACTTTTTTATACCACGTCCTGAAACTATGGGATTAGGGTCAACCATTCCTACAATAACTCTTTTAAAACCTTTTTCTATAAGTAAATCTGCGCAGGGTGGAGTTTTCCCAAAATGCGAACACGGCTCTAAGTTAACAATTATAGACTTCCCTTTTAAATTTTCTGTTGCAGCAAATACAGCATTTCTTTCGGCATGATTTTCACCGCATTTTTCGTGTCTGCCTTCCGAAATAATCCGAAATTTATCATCAAATATAATTGCGCCGACTAATGGGTTTGGAGAAACATGCCCTTCACTCTTTTTTGCAAGATTAATGCATTTTCGCATTAATTTTTTATATTCATCGTTCATTATTCGACTTTCCCGTAGAATGCATCCGTTATTATTTGTGAATATTTACCGCTTTGATTTACGGATAAAACAATTAAATTTTTCCCGTTTTCAAGTTCCGCAACTCCTAAAATCCCCTCATAACCTTTAATCGGAAGATTAGAAATTTCCGCATTTACTTTTACATACGGAATTTCTTGATTAATTCCTTCGAACGAACCATGCTTTGTGACTTCAACTTTATCGAATTTAACTACTTTATATTTGTATTTATTGACTATTTCATTAATTTTTTGTTGTATGTTATCTGCAGTTATATCTTCTTTTGTTAAAATACTGCCGTTTGAAGGTTCTATCATAATCATTTTTTGACCAGTTGCTTTATGCTCAGCTATAATCATTCTGTTTTTTAATACTTTTAAATCTTTATCAACAGCATATTCATCATCTATTTGGGATAAATCAACAATTTCTTTTTCACTTTTAATTTCCTGTTGAAAACCCAAATTATGCTCACTGAGTTTTTCTTTTATAAAATCTACAACGCCGAGATGTACTAGTCCAAAAAATACCAAAACCGCAATAACAGTCTTTATTATGATACTGAAACAACCCTTCATTAATACTCCTTTACTAAAATATGTATTTCGTTGAAATATACCTGAATTTGTATTACATTAAGTATAGCTATGATGAACGAAGAAATCAAGAATTATAATAGTTTAGAAGTTGATTATGAACAGGCAACGCCTATGTTTAAACAATTTCTTGATGTAAAAAGGAAATATCAGGAAGTTGTTTTGCTCTACAGAATGGGTGATTTTTACGAAGGCTTTTTTGAAGATGCAGTTTTATTTTCAAAAGAATTAGGTTTAACTTTAACACATAAAGACGGCGGTGCTATAGGTAAAGTTCCAATGGCCGGAATACCGGTAAAGTCATTGAATACATATATTCCCAAACTTTTAAATAAAAACTACAAAGTTGCTATTTGCGAGCAATTGGAAAATCCAAAAGAGGCAAAAGGTCTTGTAAAACGAGATATTGTTAAAACTATAACCGCAGGTACGGTAACAGAGCTTAATTTATTAGAACCGACCGGAAACAATTTTCTTGCAAGTGTTATAAATATAAATAATGATTACGGATTAGCATATACAGATATATCAACAGGTGAATTTAAAGTTACAAAAGGCAATTTGGAAGAAATTTTATCGGAATTGGCGAGAATAAAGCCGTCTGAGATACTTTCCCCGATAAAAAAACAGAAAATACAGCCGTTTCAGATTGTTCCCGATGAAAAAATTGATTTGCCCGAAGAAATAACTTCAATGTATCCATGTACTAAAATGTCAATAACTTCTTTTAATGAAGAACAAGCAGTAAAAAATATAAAAGAAGTTTTTAATGTAACTTCTCTTGAAGCATTTGGATATAATGAATATAAAATTGCATTTCTGGCTGCAGGTGCAATCCTTGAATATCTTGTTGAAACTCAAAAGGGAGTTTTGCCTAAATTTGATGTTATCCGGCCTTATTCCATTTCCGATTATGTTTCTATAGATGCAAGTACAAGAAGAAATTTGGAATTAATTGAAACTTCAAGAGACAAATCGAAATACGGAAGTTTATACTGGGCAATTGATAAAGTAAAAACGCCAATGGGTTCAAGGCTTTTAAAAAATTGGCTTACTCAACCGGTAAAAAATATTGATGAACTAAACAAAAGATTAGATTCTGTTGAGGAATTAATAAATAATACTCAAAGCAGATTAAATCTTATAAATATAATGGATAGGGTTTGTGACATAGAAAGGCTCGGTATTAAGTTAAGCAACGGAAGTGCAAACCCAAGAGATTTTCTTGCGCTAAAAGATACTTTTTCTTTGTTCCCAAATTTAGAAAGTATTTTTAAAACATTTAAAACCGAATATTTAAACAGTTTCACTCAAAAGAGTAATGACTTATACGAATTTGCTTCAATTATTAACAGAACAATTGATGAAAATGCAACAGTAAGCACTAAAGACGGCGGATTTATAAAAGATAACGTAAACAGTGATTTGGATTATTTCAGAAGTCTTTTAACAGGCGGAGAAGAATGGCTTAAAAACTTTGAGGCAGAACAAAAAGAATTAACGGGTATTAAAAATCTAAGAGTAAGTTATAACAGAAACTTCGGTTTCTTTATAGAAGTAACGAAATCAAATCTGAGCCAAGTTCCGATGAATTATATCAGAAAGCAGACTTTAACAAATGCCGAAAGATATATGACTGAAGAACTTAAAAAGCATGAAAATGATGTTTTATCGGCTCAATTTAAATCTATAGAACTCGAACAAAAAATCTTTGAAGATTTATGCGAATATGCAAAAAGTTTTGTTGATACAGTAATGGAAACAGCACATTTTCTTGCAAGAGCGGATGTTTTATTATCGTTTGCGGTAAATGCAACAGAATCAAATTATACAAAACCCGAAATAACGGATACTAACGAAATATTTATTAAAGACGGAAGACATCCTGTTGTTGAAAAGATTTTACCTATGGGGCAGTATGTTCCTAATGATTTAAAACTGATAGCCGATACAAAAAACAATGAAGATACTCAGTTTATGATACTAACAGGACCTAATATGGCAGGGAAATCAACATATATGCGACAAAATGCCTTAATTGTTCTTCTTGCTCAAATAGGTTCTTATGTCCCTGCTTCATATGCGAGAATAGGTATAGTAGATAAGATTTTTACAAGAGTCGGTGCTGTAGATGATTTATCTTTAGGTCAATCCACTTTTATGGTCGAGATGAATGAAACGGCATATATTTTAAACAGTGCAACTGAAAAAAGCTTAATTCTGCTTGACGAAATAGGCAGAGGTACATCGACATATGACGGTGTTGCAATAGCATGGTCAGTTGCCGAATATATAGCAACTAAAATTAAGGCAAGAACTATATTCGCAACTCATTATCATGAACTGAATGTTATGCCTAATTCTATAGAACAAATAAAAAATTACAGAATAACTCTTTCGGAAGAAAACGGCGAAATTCAGTTTTTAAGAAAAGTTGTTCCCGGCAGCGCAAGTAAGAGCTATGGTATTCAGGTAGCGAAGATGGCAGGATTACCTGAAAGTGTTGTTTCAAAAGCACAAAGTCTTATGACGAGAATGCAAAAAGATTATTCTAAAGACCTTTCAAAGAAAAAAGCAAAACAAACATTGCCGGATGTTCCGCAATTAACATTAACTTTTATACAAAAGGACTAAATTATGCAGAATTTTTTTAAAAAAGATATAGGAATTATATTTTTATTAATTCTGCTGTTTTTTGCGATTTTGCCGTTTTTTTATTTAAAACAAGGCTTATTGTTGATTGATACAGGCAGAGAATTTTTTATTCCCGAGCAAATGTTATACGGAAATTGCATATATAAAGATATTTATAATATTTACGGTGCATTATCATACCAAATTAATGAGTATTTAATGATGTTTTTCGGACAGAAAATAAACGTATTATACAATGTGGGATGTTTAAATTCACTTATAATAATTATTACTTTATATCTTTTATCAAGAGAATTTCTGAAAAAATCATTTTCTTTTCTGTTTGCAGTTGTAATGATTTTTGCTCTTGTATTCCCGACATTTTTATATAATTCAAATCTTACATACTGTTTTGCAATAGTATATGCTCTTTCTTCATTTTTACTTTCGGTATTATTTTTAATCAAATATATAAAAAACAATAATATTAATATGGCATATTTATCTTGTCTGTTTGCAGGTATAAGTATCGCAAATAAATATGAATTTTTACTGTATTTATTAATTTTAATATATGTATTCTGCTTTCTAAAACCAATAGGAATAAAGAATTCTATAAAAGCTGTTTTATGTTTTTTATTGGTTCCTTTAATAAGTTTGGGGTTACTATTTATAACAGGTTTAAGAGTCCATGATATAAAAGAAACTTTTGTTTTAACACAAAATCTTGTTAATGCACCTTTAGTTAAACTGTTTTTTAATAAAGTAGGTGTATTCTTTAGTGCTTCATATCTTATCGGGTTAATAAAAAATAACGGGATAATGGCAATATTTGCAGTTATTCCTATTTTAAATTTAATTTTATTCGGAATTAAATTCAAAGATATTTATGAAAATAAAGCATTATTTGTATTTATACTTTGTGCTATAACAGCAAGTGCAAAATCTTGTTTGTACTTAAATATAAATCATATGGGACTTTTCATTTTCCCGATATGTGCATTAGCTGCACTTATTTTGACAGCAAAGTATACGGAAAAATTTATAGCAATAATTTTGACTGCCTGCATATTAATATTTGCCGCTGAGGATTTTTCTTCGTTGCAATACAAAAACTATAAACTTGAAACTCCGAAAGGAACTGTTTATACCTATCAAAAAGAAGGTCAAATTATAAATACGGCATTAGAATATATAAAAAATAATAACAGCAGCTATGTTGTACTTCCTGAGGGATGTATTATTAACTATTTTGCTAATAATGCTCATTTTACGGATAGTTATTTGAACAAATTTTATTATAATTTAAGTCCTTTATTTTATAACGATGTTTTTGGCGAAGAAAGAATTATAAATGATTTTAATAAAAATCTGCCGGAAAATATAATTATTTTACCTATAGATAATATAGAATACGGAAGCAGTTTCTTCGGAAAAAATTATGCACAGAATTTTTATGAGAAAATTATTAAAAATAATTATGACTTATCTGAAAGAAAAAACGGAATAGAATTTTATAAAAGAAAGAATATATAAATGAGACAAATTGCGTTAATTAACCACGGTTGTGCAAAAAATTTGATAGATTCCGAGCTTATGCTGGGTAAACTCGCAGCAAACGGTTATAAAATAACACTGGATGAAACAAAAGCAGATATAGTAATTATAAATACATGTTCTTTTATTCATGATGCGGAAAAAGAATCTGTTGCTTCAATATTTGAAATGATAAATGCAGGGAAAAAGGTTATTATTGCCGGTTGTCTTCCTCAAAAGCATAAAAAAGAATTGCAGAAACTAATTCCTGAAGCAATAGGCTTTGTAGGAACATCAGACATTGATAAAATAGTTGATATTGTTAAAAAAGTCACAAAAACAAAAGAAACGAGATATGAGGTAAACGAAAATCCGGAATATAAATATCCTGAAGATATAGAACGCCAGCAAATTACAATGGGTGCAAGCTCTTATATAAAAATTGCCGACGGATGCGATTTTAATTGCGGTTACTGTATTATTCCGCAATTAAGAGGACATTATAAATCAAGAAAAATTGAAAATATTGTTAAAGAAGCAAAAGATTTAGCAAAAAAAGGCGTAAGTGAAATTGTTTTAATTGCACAGGATACTACAAGTTACGGTAAAGATATATACGGTAAACCGTCATTAAAAAAGCTTTTAATTGAATTGAATAAAATAAATGAACTCAATTGGATTAGGATAATGTATACATATCCTTCATTATTAACTGACGACTTGCTTGAAACAATCAACAAACTTGATAAAGTTGTTAAATATATAGATGTTCCGCTTCAACATGTAAGTAAAAATATACTTGAAGCTATGAATAGACCTATTATAGATAATAAAAAACTAATAAAAAAAATAAGAAAGATTATTCCGAATGTTGCAATAAGAACAACATTTATTGTGGGATATCCGACTGAAACAGAAGAAGATTTTAAAGAATTATATGATTTTATAAAAGAAATGAAAATTGATAAACTTGGTGTTTTTGAATTTTCAAGAGAAAAAAATACAAAGGCAGATAAATTAAAACCCCAAGTTAAAGCATCGATAAAAAAACAGCGCAGAAAACAGTTAATGACACTTCAACAAGCTGTTTCATCAGAAATAAATAAAAAACTAATAGGAAAAAAGATTGATTGTATTGTTGAAGCAATTAACGAAAACGGTGATATTATCGCACGTACTTATAAGGATGCTCCTGAGGTAGACGGTTTAATATATATAAATACAACAACTCCTGTTAATCCGGGCGATATTGTAACCGCTAAAATAACAGGAGCTGTTGAATACGATTTAATCGGAATTATTTAGCATCTGCTAAAGTTAAATATGATTTCTTTTTAGCAAGATATTTTTGAATTCTTCTGTCTCGTTTTACTTTCGGATATTTCTTGATAAAATTTTCAATAAATTCGTGTTCTGTTTTTGTATCCTTTTGTATGTGATAAATTTCAGCAATTTTTAAAGCAATATCAATATTATCCGGATATTTTTTGAACAATGCATCTAATTTCATTTTTGCTAATTCAAGCTTATTATGTCTTACATCAAGGAAAGCATCAAGTAATTGTGTATCGAAATCTGATTGTACACTTTCTGCCATACGTAAGTATTTTGATGCAGTATCATAATTTTTTAACTTGTAATGATTTGCAGCTAAGTTATAAAGAACAACCTGCTGATTTGGTAAATCAGTTGTTACAAGCGGAATAATATGTTCTAAGATATAATTAGAACGAGCATATTGACGTTTGTATGCATAAGTGATTGCTAAATCAACCCATGTAATAATATTCTTTCTGTCATTTCTTAATTCGTTTATTAATCTTTCAATTTCTCTTTCGTAGTTTTCATCAGGAAATGCTGTGATAACATAATGATAATAGTAATTATTATATTCTGAAGGATTAATAGGAATATCAATTACATCAGGAATTAACTTATATAAAATTCTTACAGTGTTTAAGTCTCTTTCAGTGATATCTTTTCTGTATGTTTCATCATCAATTATATCACCTGTGTAGTACATAATATCATTATTATCAAAACTGTGAGAACCTAAACCTAATGCATGACCTATTTCATGTAAAGCAAGTGTATGTAATTTATCTGTATCATATATATTGCCTCTTGCATCGGTTTTCTTTATTGAAACATCCATTTTTCTGAGAATATTTTTGTCATCAAATACAGGAACTGTTTTTCCTGTAACTTTCGGATCATATTCTCCGTTTGTAGCAATATCATCAACAAAATTGATGTTAATATTTGAGTTTAAATTACCCATTGTTTCTTTAAATGTGATTTCACCGTTTGTTACATTCTGCCATTGCATAAATGCATCTCTAACAGTATCAATATATTCTTGAGGAACATTTACAAGATTATTAATTGAATATGTAATAGGTTGTTTATTGTTCCATCTGATTAATAAATCATCAAAAAGAATATTATCAGCATAGTTTGAACCAAATTGATTTATTATATTTGAACGTATTCTCAAAAGAGCATCTTCAGCATATTTACTTGCTTCGTCGCAATCTTCAAGTTGTGAAATATCAAATAATTTCTTTTGATTTTCATATGTAGGCGGTAATTTGGATAAAGTCAATGCCTGATAATAAACAGGCTCGTTATCGTATGGTTTACCGTTAGCTGCCTGATCAAACTTTTGCAGCGCTCTTTCATATTGTCCTGCATCGTAAAGACGTTTACCTTGATTAAATACATAATCAGGCCATAAACGTTGTAAGAAGAAATATACTATTAACAGTAATACCAGAATAATTATGATTACTATTAAAGTAATTTTAGAACCTCTTCTTTTTTCTTCATTGTTGTAGTTTTGTTCTTCCATATATTCTCCTTTATTTATTTAGTTCCAATAATTCCGTTAATCTTTCCGTACCCATTTTGGATAAAATTTCGGAGTTACCTTTTATTTTAAAATATTCTGTAAATTTTGGCGTAGTTTTTAAGTTATATGAACGACCGTTTTTATCTTTTTTGCGGTTAATAAGCCCTAAATTCAAGAGTTCCTGTATATGATCATATGCATTAGTTCCTCTTATTTCTTTAAGTTCTGCCTGTCTGATTGGTTGTTTCAGATATATAACGGCTAAAGTTTTTAATACGGCATTTGATATATCAACAGGACACATCTTTTCCACTATATCCATATAGTCAGTTTTCACTTGTAATATATATCCGTTCTCGTCATCTATCTCCAAAGCGCCGTCACGAGCGGAATAATCCATTATTAATTCTAAGATTGCTTCTTCAACTTCAGTTTCTTCCGCACCAAGAATTTCAGCAATTTCTTTCAATTCAACAGCTTTACCGGTAACAAATAATACAGCTTCTATTCTTGATTTTAAATCCATATTTTCTGCCTATGCCGTCTGCTCTTCTTGTATTATATCAGTTTTTTCGGCTTTGACAACATATAAATCAGAATAAAACTCATCTTGCTGCAATTCAAAATCCGTTTTAACCGATAAAAACAACAGTGCTATATATGCGGTTGTTTTATCAAGTCCCAATAATGTTAATGTATTTAATTCCACTTTTTCTTCTGTCTCAAAAATTTTGGTAAGATTTTCTTGAAGAATTTTAACACTGCTTTCTATATATTCTTCCTGAGCAAGATTAATAATATCTTCATTTGAAAGATTTTTATAGCTTCTTACTCTTCTTTTTGCACGTTCCAATGAACTTTCAATAGACTCTTTTTTGTCTAATTTTTCATAAAATTCCAATTGGCGAATTAAGTCTTTGAGTGTTACCAATCTTTTTCTGTTTTGTTTTACACTCGTTCTTCTTTGAATAATATCTTCAATAGGTATAACATTATCAGGAAAATAATTTTGATAATACATATCATCATTAAATCTTGAATCATCATTATCATCATATTCCGCATCAACAGGATTTTCTTGAACTTCAAATTGCATTGGATCAATGCCGACAAGAATATTTGACTTTAATTTAAGAAGAACAGCAAGAAAAAATAATGCTCTTCCGCTCAATCTTAAATTATTGGATTTACTTTCCGAAATATGAAGCATGTATTTATCTGCAATATCTGCTATATCAATATTCCACGGGTCAATTTTACCTTGTTTAGCCATTTGAACAAGCACTTCAATACCATCCAGTTCATCGGCAGGTTTTTCCATAATAGAATTAGGGTTAAAACCCATTGTTTGTTCATAAAATTCGGCTGTGCTGTTTATATAAAAATTTTCTTGATTCTTTGGATTTAACATTAACTATTCCCTAATTTTTGATACCCGTGACGAGAGTTTTTCCTTTTTCTTTTTGAGTTACACCTATCGTCCTATCTGCTGATTTTATCATATTTTGTTTGTGAGTAACTACTATAAATTGCGTATTTTTTGCCTGCTCTTTTATCATGTCAGATAATTTATCAAGATTTATTTCATCTAAGCTTGCATCTACCTCATCAAGCGCATAAAATGGTGCCGGCATGTATTTTTGTATTGCAAATACAAAAGCAAGTGCTGTCAGAGATTTTTCACCGCCTGACATTGAAACAAGTTTTTGTTTCATTTTATCTCTGATTTGAGCATTAATTGTTAAACCGCCCTCAAAAGGATTTTCGGGATTTTCAAGAACCAAATTCCCTTCTCCCTCTGATAACTGAGCAAATACTTCTTTAAAATTCTTGTCTATATTATTATATGTGGTCATGAAGTTTTCTTTTTTCTTTTGTTCAAAACCGCTCATTTTTTCAAGAATTTCTTTTCTTTCTTTACTCAAGGTTTCTATTTGCTCTTTTAACTCATCATGCCTTGCTTTAACTTCATCATATGCTTGAATAGCAAGCATATTAACAGGCTCCATATCCTCCATTCTTTTTTGTAAACGCTGGATTTTTCCTGTTATTTCTTCCGTAGAAATTTCTGTCGGAACCAAAGAATTAATATCTATTTCATTATTCTTCAATTCTGATGTTATTTCTTCAAGTTGAGGTTCAAGTTCTCGTCTTCTTGCCTTAAAGGCTTCAACTTGCTCTCCGATTCTTTCTATTTCATTATTAATTTTATTTTTATTGTTTTCTGCTTCTAACAATTCTTCCTGAACTAAATCTCTTTGACTTTGTAATTGTTTAAGTTTTTCACCTAAAGTTTTGATTTTTTCTTCTAGTGCCGTTGTTTGTACTTCTATTTCTTTAATTTCTTCAGCAAATTTTAATTTATCTTCTTTTGCAATTTCATTATCTTTTAACAGAGTTTTTATTTGGTCTTCTTTTGAGCGGATTAAATCGTTGTTGAAAACTATTTCTCTGTTGAATTCATTAATTTGACTATTACATTTTAATATTTTATTTTGATATTCTTTTATTTGATTTTCAATAGCAGAAGTCATTTCTTTTAATTTTTTAAGTTCGCCTTCTGTCATCTTACTTTCAATTTCGGTTATTTTATCTTGAAGAACCAGCATTTTGTCATTTAAATTAACAAGTTTTTCTTCAAATTTTTCAAGTTTCTTTTCTAAATTTTGAATTTTAGGTTCATTTTCTTTAATAGTTTTGTTATATTCTTCAATTTTCTGTTCGTTATTTTGAGAATTATCGTTTAAATTTTTTAATTCAATTTTTGCACCGTTAAGTGCTGTCATGGTATTTGAATAATTAGTTCTTATTTTCTCTTGTTTTTCCTCAAGTTCTTTTTGTTTATTTTCCAAAGAAGATTGCTGCTTTTTCAATTCTTCAAAGCGAGCTTTATAATTTTTTAATTCTTCGTCTTGATTTTGGCTGAATTTTAATCCTGTTTCCTGTTTGTCACCGCCTGTTATAGCACCTGATTTTTCAAAAAGACTTCCGTCAAGGGTAACTATACGATATTTACCTATCAATTTTTTAGCACAGTCAAAATCCTCAACAATTAATGTTTCGCCGAGTGCATAGAAAAATGAGTCTAAATATTTATCATCAAAATCAATTAAATTTATTGCAAAATCAATAACACCTTTTTCTTTAGGTATTTTAAGGCTGCTTGGCGCTTTCTTCATTTTTGTAAGAGGTAAGAAAGTTGCCCTTCCTGCTCTTGCGGATTTTAAATAATCAACACAAGTTCTTGCAACATCTTCATCATCTACTACAATGTTCTTCATTCTTCCGCCCATTGCAATTTCTAAGGCTGTTGCGTATTGTTTATCAACACTTCCTAATTGAAGTAATGGTGCATGTACCCCTCTTATTTTGGCTTTGAGAATTGAATCAATTGCACGACCGAGATTTACTTCTTCATATGCATTTTTTTGTGCTTCTATGGTAAGTATTTTTCTTTGTGCTGCCTGTATATCATACATTAAATCGGATAATTCATTTTTATTTTTGTCTAAACTGTACACAACGTTTTCTTGTGCAAGTTTATAATCGTTCAATTCTTTTGTAAGCTCTTCTACCTGAACTGCCAGCTTATCTTTATTACCCTTAAAATTATTTTTAAACTCGGTTAATTCTGCTAAAGATTTTTTTGCATTTTCAACATCTTTTTTCGAAGTTGCCAATTCTGTTTCTAAAGGAATAGTATCTGATTTTATATTCCATTCTTCTTCTTTTAATTTTTCAAGTTCTTTTTTTAAATTATTTCTTTCTTCAAGCTGTTTATCTGCATTCTTGTTAAGTCCCGATACTTCTTCAAGTATTCTTGATAATTCAGCCTCCTGAACTTTTATAAGATTTTCAATTTCTTCTATTTCTTTTTTCTTTGCTTCAATTTCATTTGTAAACTTTTCTATGTTCTTTTTGTGGTTTTCAATACCGTTTTTTGAATTCTCAATGGTTTTAAGGTTATCGTGAATTGTTTTTTCAACGGAATTTATGGCAAAATTTTTACGCTCGATTTGACCTTTCAATTCTTCAAGCTGCTTTTTAGTATCGATTTGTTCAGCTTCACCATTGTTTTTTACAAGTTCGGAAATCTCGTTATATCTTTTTTTAATATCAGCAAGGCTTTCTTCAAGCTTTTTTAAATTACCTTCTTCTTCTTTTTTCTTTTTGTTAAATTCAAGTATATTTTGATGTGCAAGCTCCAGATTTCTTTTTATATCAAAATATTTTACGGTTGTAATTTGGCTTTCCAATTGGAATTTTTCCGTTTTTAATTTTTGATATTTTAAAGCGGTTTCTTTTTCTTGTGCCAAACGCTCAATGGAAGAACTTATTTCATTAAGAATCAAATTAGTATTTTCTACACGTTCTTCAACAGTCAAAAGCTCATTTTGCGCTTTTTCTATTCTTCTGTTGAAATCCGCAACACCTGCAATTTCATCAATAATCTTTCGTCTTTCAACATTAGAGCAATTGACAATACTCATAACGTCACTTTGCATAATTACATTGTAACTGTTCGGAGTAATACAATATTTTTCAAGTTTTGTATGAATATCAGTCAGGGTAGAGACTTTTTCGTTAAGATAATACACACTGGTATAGCCTTGTGATGATTTCCTTAATTTTCTTGAAACGGTAATTGGTTCTTCTGTATTATTATCGGGTTCAAATGTAACTTTTACAAAAGCTTCATTCTTTTTGGTATATGTAGAAATAAAGTCTGTAATTTGTTCGGTACGCAAGTTCCTTGCATTTGCCAATCCCAATGCAAATAAAATACTGTCAATGATATTACTCTTCCCTGAACCGTTCGGGCCTGCTACGGCAGTAAAGCCTTTAAGAAACGGGATTTTTATTTCATTGGCAAAAGATTTAAAGTTATCGACTTCAAGTTCTTTTATGTGCATTATTTTTGATGATACCTATGTCTAGACATTTTATATTACACAACAAATACACGTAATAGTCAAAAACATTAAATAATATTACATAATTAGTTTTTTGTCTTGAAAAATAGTACTGCTGTAATAAATGAACTATCAATTTCCCCTGTCGTTGTATGTAATGTATAATGTTAAATAATTAATCAGAGAGAATAATATGAAAAAAATATTATATATATTAGCAGTATTAATGGTTATATTTTCAATTAAAGCGGAAGCAATTGAAGAAATTGAACAGGGAGCTACATTATCAATAAACGATTGTATTGAACTGGCGATTAAAAACAGTCCGGAGATTGAAATATATAAGCAAAATGTTATTGTAAATGATGCAAGAGTCGGTCAAAGTAAGGCAAGTTATTTCCCTACGGTAGGAGCAAGCGTAGGATATGATTTTGCAAATACCGATAATAAATATGTTTCAACTCACAGTAATAATACAACAGCCAGAGTTGCATTAAACCAGTTGATATACAGTTTCGGTAAAGTTTTATCTAAGGTTAAGATGCAGAAATTTTATAAAATAGCAGCTCAATATGATTTGGATAATGCTATTTTAAGCACATCAAATAATGTTAAGTCTGCATATTACGGAGTTCTTGCCGCTAAAGCAAATGTTGATATACAAAAAGCAAATGTTTATGTTAACGAACGACAATATGACAGAACAAAAGCTTTTTATGAAGAAGGTCTTGTTTCTAAAATTGATTTGGTTAATGAAGAAGTTTATTTGAGTGATGCAAAAATAGGTCTTGTTAATGCCGAAAATCTCTATGAACAAGCTATTTTACAATTAAATAGTGCTATGTATATAACGGATGCACCCGAATATCAAATAGAAAATACCGAAACATTTAATTTTAAAAATAATTATGCGGAAGTTAATTTAATAAATATAGCTAATACCACAACAAATGAAGACGGAACGGTTAATCCCCAAAGTGCCGTTTTAACAACGCAGGTTGAAAAAACGGATATTCTTGAAAATTATAAATTTGAGCCTTATCCGTATACAATGAAACAATCTGTGGAAATAGCATATAAAAATCGTCCGGATTTGCATTCTATGCTGGCTACTCAAGATGCAGTTAAAGAAGCTTTAAATTATACAAAACGTTCATTATTACCGGATTTAACCGGTTCTGTAGGATATAATTGGAATAATAATACCCACTACAATACTAACGGTGTAACAATGGGAGCGTATTTATCCACAAATAATTTAAATTTAATGGATACAAAATTAAAAATAAAAGAAAATAAAGCTCAGCTTGAAATAGCTAAAAAAAATGTTGAATTAGTTAAACAAAGTATATATTTTCAAGTTCAAACAGCATATGTAAATATGGTTCAACTGGAAAAAAATATTCCGTTAATGCAAACAAAAGTTAAACAAACTCTTGAAAACTATGAACTTGCAGATGCAAGATATGAAGTAGGACTTGGAAATTTTATTGAACTTCAGGATGCAAAAGAAAATTATAACAAAGCTCAAATGGATTACGTTCAAACAATCTATAAATATAATGTGGCTTTGACAAATCTTCAAACAGCAATGGGAGAAAAATAATGAAAAAAATAATAATTATAATAATTTTACTGTTATTGATTGTTTGTCCGTTTATATTTAACAAACAAAAAAATAAGGTTGAATATATTTCAGAACCTGTACAAAAGAGGACAATTACACAAATTGTTGAAGCAACAGGAACTATACAACCGTTGAATACGGTAGAAATAGGTTCGCAGGTTTCCGGCAGAATTGAAGAAATATATGTGGATTATAATTCCGAAGTAAAAAAAGGTCAGCTTCTTGCACAAATAGATACTTCGTTATTTGAAGCTCAATTACAGCAATCACTTGCCAATATAAACAGTGCACAAGCTTCCTTGGCACAAAATAAAGCAATATTGGATTATGATACAAAAACATATAAAAGATATAAAAACCTGTATGACAGAAATCTTGTATCAAAAAATGATTTGGATTCTGCCGAATCCTCTTATCGTTCCGATATAGCAAAAGTTCAGGCATCAAAGGCTTCTATATTGCAGGCTCAAGCTAATTATAAAACAGCTTCAGCTAATATGGGATATACAAAAATAGTATCACCCGTGGACGGAATAGTTATTTCAAAAGAGGTTGAGGTTGGTCAAACTGTTGCTGCAAGTTTCCAAACTCCGACTTTATTTACCGTAGCGGAAGATTTAACTCAAATGAAGATAGAAACCAGTGTCTCTGAAGCCGATATAGGTAAAGTAAAAGAAGGACAAAATGTTGAATATACTCTTGACGGATATCCCGATAGTGTATTCAATGGAAAGGTATCACAGGTAAGATTATCGCCTAAAACAGAATCAAACGTTGTTACATACACCGTAATTATTTCGGTTGAAAACGAGGACGGCAAATTAATGCCTGGAATGACAGCAAATGTATCAATAATAACAAGCAAAGCGGAAGATGTACTCACTGTTCCTAACAGTGCTTTAAAATTCACACTTAAAGATAATACCCAAAAATATGAACAAAAAGGAATCTGGATTAATAAAAACGGAAAACCCGAAAGAGTTAATATCGAAACAGGTTTAAGTGATGATATGTATACACAAATCATAACTGATGATGTAAAAGATGGTGATTTGGTATATACGGGAATAAAACATAACGGCAAAAAGAAACAGCAGGGAAATCCAAGAGCCGGAATGCCTCCGAGATTATAGGATGAAAAAATGAGCTTAATTGAAGTAGAACATGCTATAAAAACATATCAAACAGGAGAAGAAAGTTTTAATGCTCTTGATGATGTTTCTCTGTGCGTTGAAAAAGGCGAATTTGTGGCAATTATGGGTGCATCCGGTTCGGGAAAATCCACTTTTATGAATATGCTCGGGACATTAGACAAACCGAATTCCGGAAGTTATCACCTTGAAGGTGTTGATGTTTTTAAATTGTCCTCCAATGAACTTTCCGATATCAGAAATTTAAAAATCGGTTTTGTATTTCAAGGGTTTAATCTTATTTCGAGGACATCGGCATTGGATAATGTTGAATTACCAATGATATATAAGGGAATTCCGGAAGAAGAACGGCATAAAAGAGCAAGAGAAGCCTTAAAAATAGTCGGTTTAGAAAAAAGAGAAGACCACATGCCCAACCAAATGTCAGGCGGACAACAGCAGAGAGTTGCAATTGCACGTGCAATAGTAAATGATGCTCCTTTAATACTTGCAGATGAACCTACCGGTAATCTTGATACCAAAACAAGTATTGAGATTATGGAATTTTTTGTAAATTTAAACAAAGAAACCGGTAAAACAATAGTACTGGTAACACATGAACCTGATATAGCGGAATATTGCAAAAGAGTAGTTCGATTTAAAGACGGGAAGATTGTATCCGACCAATCAAAAGAAGACTGGATGAAAACAAGGACTAAGCAGACATGATAGATTTTAAATCAACATTAAAAATGGCAATGACGTCATTGAAAGTTAATAAACTTCGGTCTGCCCTTACAAGTCTTGGTATAATTATCGGGGTTAGTGCCGTAATTATAATGCTTGCAATAGGTACTGGTGCAAGTAACAAAGTTCAGGCAAATATGGAGTCAATGGGAAGCAATATGCTTACACTCAGAAGTGCTTCCGCAAAAACCGGCGGTGTAAGTATGGGAATAGGAACAAAACCGTCATTAACTCTTAAAGATGCAATAGCCATACAAAAAACAGTTGCAAATATAGATGCAGTTGCACCTGTTTCAAGCGAAAATAAACAGCTTATGTACGGCAATCAAAACTGGCAATCAACCGTATATGGTACAACACCTCAATATTTACGTGTAAAAAGCTATGATATTGATGAAGGAAGATGTTTTACTTTTGATGATATTAAAAACAGCGCAAAAGTTGCAGTTATAGGTTCTACGGTTGCAACAGAATTATTTGGGGATGTTTCTCCCGTTAACAAAATAATTAGGGTAGGAAATGTTCCGTTTAAAGTACTCGGTACATTGAAAACAAAAGGGTCAGTCGGTCCTATGGATCAGGATAATCTTATTTTTATACCTATAACAACGGCTCAGAAAAAGCTTTTCGGTGTATCATTCCCCGGAACGGTTCAAATGATTGTAGTTAAAGGTACTGATGCAGATACTTTAACACAAGCAGAAAAAGATATAGATGAATTACTTATGCAAAGACATAATATAGGTAAAAATCAAACTAAAGATTTTGAAATCAGAAATTCTGCCGAATTTCAAGAAAAAATGAAATCTACAGTTCAAACATTCGCAATTTTATTGGCATCTATTGCTTCCGTTTCATTGCTTGTAGGCGGTATAGGCATTATGAACATTATGCTTGTATCGGTAACTGAGAGAACAAAAGAAATAGGTATAAGAATGGCTATTGGCGCAAGAGCATCCGATATAAGGTGGCAGTTCTTAATAGAATCTTTTATGTTATCAATAATTGGCGGATTAATAGGTGTTATAACGGGTGTTTTGGGGGCAAAAGCGGTAGAAATCTTTTCCGAAGGAATGAGTGTATCAATCTCGTTATTTTCAATATTTCTTTCACTCGGTTTTTCAGGACTTGTCGGTGTTGCCTTCGGGTACTATCCTGCATATAAAGCATCATTATTGAATCCTATTGAAGCATTGAGATACGAATAGATTATTCTTCTTTGGGTTCTTCCGTGTCAGATTTTTTTATTAAAGAATGTCTTTTTTTATAAAGAATTATAAAGAAAAGAACTATAACGACTGTTACAGCAATAATTACAAGCTCAATATACTGCTTTATTGCTTCTCCGAAAAGCATTAAAACAATACTTACAATAAAGAATCTTGCACCTCTGCCAAAGAAACTTGCAACCATGAATTTCCAGAAATTCATGCTTAAAATACCGCTTGCAATTGTAAAAACTTTATATGGCAACGGGGTAAATGCAGAAAAGAAAACAGCAATAGAACCGTACTGATTGTATAATTTTTCTACAGCTTCAAATTTTTCTTTACCGCCTTTTCTAAAAAACCAGTTAAAAGCCGGTCTGCCTCCCCAGTATCCAATGCCGTACCCTATAGCACCACCAAACGCTGAAGCTATTGTACATATTAATGCATAATACAATGCTTTAGCAGGTGTTGCCAAGTCCATTGCAATTAACAGAAAATCAGGAGGCGGAACCAAAAAGAAACTTTCTATAAAAGAATTCAACGCAAGTCCTGTTTCACCGTACTGTTGAAAGTATTGTGTCATAGATATAAAAATTTCTTTCATTCAAAATCTCCCAACTTAAAAATAATAATATCATAAATAAAAATTAAATTACTCTATAAGCCTTTTTACAAAAATTATTTATGATTGTATAATAGTTTTATAGTAAATTGGAGATAGGTGTATTATGACATTAACTGCCGAGAAAGAAGGTTTAATTACTCAAGTTATAGGACCTGTAATAGACGTAGAATTTGAGTCAGGTATTCTACCTGAAATAAATGATGCTATAGAAATTATAGTTGATGACAGCCACAAAACCGTAGCTGAAGTTCAACAGCATTTAGGCGAGAACAGAATACGTTCTGTTGCTATGTCGTCAACTGACGGTATTAAAAGAGGAATGAAAGTTATAAACACAGGTGAACCTATTAAAATCCCCGTAGGTAAAAATATTTTAGGCAGAATATTAAATGTATTGGGTGAACCTGTTGATAATGAAGGAAGTGTAGAAGCTGATACTTATCTGCCTATACATAGAAGTTCACCTGCATTAGTTGATCAAAATACTGATATAGAAATTTTAGAAACAGGTATTAAAGCTATAGACTTATTGCAGCCATACCAAAAAGGCGGAAAAATCGGTTTATTTGGCGGTGCTGGTGTCGGTAAAACAATATTAATTATGGAATTAATACACAATATTGCATCAGAGCACGCAGGTGTATCTGTTTTCGGAGGCGTTGGAGAAAGAACTCGTGAAGGTAATGACCTTTGGAATGAAATGAAAGAATCCGGAGTTATTGATAAAGTTGCTCTTATATACGGACAAATGAATGAACCGCCGGGTGCAAGAATGAGAGTAGGTTTATCAGCTCTTACTGCCGCAGAATATTTTAGAGATTTTTCAAAACAAGACGTATTGCTATTTATAGATAATATTTTCAGATTTGTACAGGCAGGTTCGGAAGTATCTGCTTTGCTGGGCAGAATGCCTTCAGCTGTTGGATATCAGCCGACACTGGCAAATGAAATGGGTGAACTCCAAGAAAGAATTACATCTACTAAAGACGGTTCTATTACATCAGTTCAGGCAATATATGTACCTGCTGATGACTTGACTGACCCGGCTCCTGCTACAACATTCTCCCACTTGGATGCTTCAACAGTATTATCAAGACAAATAGCATCACTCGGTCTTTATCCTGCTGTTGACCCTCTTTCTTCAAACAGTAAAGCTTTAGATCCGCTTATTATAGGTGAAGAGCACTATAATGTTGCAAGAAAAGTACTTGAAATTCTTCAAAAATATCAAGATTTACAGGATATAATTGCAATTTTGGGTATGGATGAATTAGGTGAAGAAGATAAAGAAACGGTAAACAGAGCAAGAAAAATTCAAAAATTCCTATCACAGCCGTTTAGTGTAGCGGAACAATTCTCCGGTCTTACCGGAAAATATGTAAAACTTGAAGATACAGTTGCCGGATTTAAAGGTATTATTGAAGGTAAATATGATAACATACCGGAACAAGCTTTCTATATGGCAGGTACAATAGAAGATGTACTTAAAAAAGCTGAAGAAATGAAATAGGAATAATATATGGCAGATAAAACAATTCATATAAAAATAATAACTCCCGAAAAGATTGTTTATGAAGATGATATAAATGCTGTATATGCACAGGGTATATCAGGAAGTTTCGGTATTTTACCAAATCATATTCCTTTTATGTCTGTTCTTGCTATAGGAATTGCAAAAATTGAAAAAGACGGCGATGAGAAATCATTTTCGGTAATGGGCGGTGCATTACAATTTAAAAATAATGAAGCAATAATTTTAACAGAAGCAGCAGAAGCAGGCAGTGATATTGATACAGCCAGAGCTCAACTGGCAAAAGAAAGAGCAGAAGCTAAATTGGGTTCGGCAGAAACAAAAAAAGAAATACAAATTGCAAATGCTGCTCTGGCAAGAGCAATGGCAAGATTAAAAGCAGCTTCTAAAAGTTGATATTGTAAGAATTATCCATCTGTCTATAGTTTTATTACTTCAAAATTTATAGTATAATATATGTTGATTAGGGGAATTTTTGAGGTAGAAAATGCAAAAAATTTTTTTAGCCGTTATTATACTTTTTACAGGCTTAGTATCTTATGCTGCTGACTGTTCAAGTTATAAATTGGATAACGGTCAAAGCGTTATTATAAAAGAAGTACATGATAATCCGATTGTTATTATAGATACCTGGATTAAAACAGGCTCAATTAATGAAACCGATGAAAATAACGGTGTTGCTCATTTCTTGGAACATTTATTTTTTAAAGGAACTACAAAACATCCTGCAAATGAGTTTGATCAAGTATTGGAATCAAAAGGTGCAATTACTAATGCAGCTACAAGCAAAGATTTCACGCATTATTACATTTTAATTCCTTCTCAATACTTTGATTTAGCATTGGAATATCATTCAGATATGCTTCAAAATCCTTTAATTCCAAGAAAAGAACTTGAAAAAGAACGCAAAGTCGTAATAGAAGAAATTGCCAAAAATAATGACAGACCTTCTACTACTTTATACAGAAATATGATTAAAAGTTTTTACAGCATTCACCCGTATAAACGTGATGTAATAGGTACAAATGATGTAATAGAAACCATTAGCAGAGAACAGATTCTTGATTTTTATGATAACTGGTATGTGCCGCAAAATATGACAACTGTAATCATAGGGGATGTTAATACTCAAAAAGCTTTGGAAGCCGTAAAAAGCAAATTTAATAAACATGTTGATGTCAAGGACAGAAAACTTATTCCGGAATATAAATTAGATAAAAAACCTTCATCTCAAATTGAAAAGAAAGTCAGTTTAAATGTGGAAACAGGCTTCATTTTGGTTGGTTTTAAAGGATGCCACCCTGTAACAAATAAAGATTCATATGTATTGGATGTACTTGCAACAATATTGGGAGAAGGTAAATCTTCTCGTCTATATAAAAGTTTAAAAGAACAAAAGCAATTAGTTCATACTGTATCCGCTTCTCATTCCTCAATGAAAGATGATTCTATCTTCTATATATCTGCAAATTATACAACAGAAGATTTAGAAAAACTTAAAAATGCTATATTTGATGAAATTGATAATTTATATAAAAACGGTTTAACGGAAGATGAATTAAAAAAAGCTAAAAATATAATTGAAAGAGATACTTTTTATTCAAGAGAGTCAATTTCGAATATTGCAGCGGAAATAGGATATACAGCAACAATAACAAACAGCACGGATTATTATAAAAATTACCTTGAAAATATAAATAAAGTTACTATAAATGATATAAAACGTGTTATAAGAGATTATTTGAATAAAGATTCAGCTGTAATATCCATAGTAATGCCTTCTGATAAAGGAAAATCAAAAATAGAGAAAAAAGAAGAACCACAAAAACATCAAGCAAAAGTTGTAAGTAAGAATAAAGATACTGTTGAATATGAACTTGAAAATGGCGCAACATTAATAATCACAAATAATACTGCTAACGATATAATTGCTATGGAAATGGCATCAAGAGGCGGTAATAATCTTGAAAAAATTCCCGGAACAGCTGATATAACAGCTCAAACAATGTTAAAAGGGACTCATAAATATAAAAATCAGGAGCTTTCCTTACTTATAGAGGAAAACGGAATTCGCATAGTTCCGTTTTCAAAAGGAGATTCTTTCGGATTAGCTGCTAAGTTTACAAAGAATGAAAAAGATTTAGCACTTGATATATTTGAAGAAGTTGCAAAAAAAGCATCATTAGACCCTTTTGATATAGAAAGAGTCAAAGCAGACAAAATGCATTCCATAAAAAATATAAAAAATACTCCGGAAGGCATTGCTTTTGACGAGTTTAAAACAGCATTATGGGAAGGAACTCCATACGGAAATACCGGTAAAGTCCTCGAAAAAACAGTTCCGTTAATAACTCAAGAAGATGTTGTAAACTTCTATAAAAATATTTTTCCTGCCGAGAATGTAGTAATATCTATTAACGGCAATGTAAACAGTCAGGAATTTATAGATTATTTTTCAAAAATATTAACAAACAGCAATAAAGAAAAAATTCAACTTTCTGACTACAAATATAAGTATAAATCACTTCAAAAAAACAAAACTGTAAAAGTTGCAAAAGATTCTCAAGCTGATTGGATACTTTTCGGCTGGCTGACTGACGGTGTAACAAATGAAAAAGATTGGGCATCATTGCAAATCATTGATTCTATTCTTGGTTCAGGTATGAGTTCAAGATTATTTACTCATTTACGTGATGAACAAGGACTTGCATATCAAATCGGTTCTGCTTTTACGGCAAATGTTAATAAAGGAGTATTTGGCATATATATTGCAACTAATCCGAAAAATGCAGAAGTCGCAAAAAAGGGAATGATGCAGGAAATTGAAAAATTAAAAAAAGAATTTGTTACCTATAAAGAATTATCGGAAGCTAAAGATAAATTATTGGGAAATTTTGTATTATCTATGGAAACAAATATGGATAAAGCAGCTATGATAAATGCTTTGGAAATAAGCGGAAGAAATTATGATTTTATTGACAGATATCCGCAGATAATTAAATCGGTAACTGTTCAAGATATTATAAGAACGGCAAATAAATATTTTAATCAACCATATGTACTTACTGTTGTAGGTACTAAACAATCTATTGAAAAAATCTGAAATATACTTTACAGTAGAACATAAGAAAGTGGGAATTATGAGAAATCAAATAACTGAAAATAAAGAATTTTACATCATATCAAGAAGTGTTGATAATGCTGAAAAATGCAAAGTCATAGACGTATTGGAGGATTGTTTTAAAATCAAATTAAATCATCCAAGAAAATATGAAATGGATGAAACAATTGAAATGTTTACTATGACAGATAAAGGACAGTTGTATTTTGAAACAATTATTAAAGATGTAGAGGACGATGTTATTTCTATATGGTTCCCAATAACATATAAATATTTGCAGCGCCGAGAATATTCAAGAATACCTTTAAATAAAGATATTGAATTAATAGACGGAGATAATCATATTACTGCAGGAATTATTGATATAAGTGCAGGTGGCTTAAAGGTTGCAACAAAACAACAGTTAATGCTGCAAAAAGAATATAAAACCTCTTTTACATTGGAAAATCAAAAAATCAACACAATATTTGAGCCTATAAGAATAGAAGCACTTCCTAATGTTTTCTTTTCTTCGGGCCGTTTTAAAAATCTTGATAATTATGACAGAATTGCCCTTGTTCAATATTGCTTCAGAAAACAAATAGAAATGAGCAATAAATAACTTGTAAAAGCTTAAAAAATATTGTTAAATATTATTAAGATATTATATGATGGAAAAAAATATGGCATTAGATAAAAAAAGACTAAAAAGAAGACACAGACATAACGAAGAAAAAATTCCCCAAATTAAGTTTAAAAATACAATTATGTCAACTCTTTTATTGGGTATACTTATTTTTATTGCGGCCTTTTTGGGTCTTCAAAATTTAATGGTAAAGACTACTTTTGATAATACAAGAAAAAATGCCATATGCAGTGTTTTTAAAAATTTAAAAGAAATAAATAATCAAGTTCAAAGTATACAAGAAAAAATTGATGAACCGTTTAATAATTATATTGTTAAAGAAGATAATGGCAAAATTGAATACGGCAACAATAATGTAATGCAAGAAGAAGTAAATCAAATTAATAATGCATTATTTAGTAATGATATTGATTATAAAATCAGCGGTATTATTATATTTAAAACAAAAAGTAATGACAAAATAGAATTGGTTGGTGCTTCTAGTAAAGATTTGTGGCAAGCATACAAGCAGGCAAATACAAGAAATGATATAAAACTTGTAAATATAAAAAGAACATACGTTATTATGGAGATACCAAGGTATTCTATAGTTTACCTGATTGATATTCAAAATAATGCCACTGAAACAAATAATGCAATGCTTCAAATAGCGATTATTATGTTAGTTCTTGCTCTTATTTTTTCATATTTTTTGGCAAGAAGTATTTCTCGTCCTTTAATTAATATGGAAAAAACAATTTCAAAAATTTCAGATGGTGATTTATCCGGACGTTTGGAATATACAAATTATAATGAAATAAATCAACTGGTTAATTCATATAACTCTATGGCGGATACTTTACAGAAATTGTATTCAACCTTAGAAAAACAGGTGCAAGACAGAACTCAAGAATTGAAAAGTGCATATGCTGAACTTCAAAGCACTCAAGCAATGATGGTACACTCTGAAAAAATGAAATCTTTAGGTGAATTGGTTGCCGGCATTATGCACGAAATCAATAATCCTATTAACTTTATATACGGTAATATGACTCATTTAAGCAATTATTCCAATGACCTAATGCAGATTATAGACGAATATTCAAAATACGATGATTCTTTAAAACCCGAAGAAAAAACAGATGTTACAAATTTAAAACAAGAAATAGACTACGAATTCTTAAAAACAGACCTTCCTGATTTGATTAAGAGCTGTAAAGAAGGTGCTGACAGAGCAAAGAATATTATTCAAGATTTAAAGAGCTTCTCAAGAATGGAAGAAGTTGCTATTACGGATGTTGATATCCCGAGAGAAATTGATACCGTTTTAAATATCCTTCATAATAAAATTAAAAATAAAGCTGATGTCCATAAAGAATATATGGACAATGTTCCGAGTGTTGAAGCATTTGGCGGACAGTTAAATCAAGTATTTATGAATATTCTGGATAATGCTGTCGGTGCAATAAAAGAACACGGTGATATTTGGATAAGAATTAATAAAGATAAAAGCCAGAAGAATCTTATTATTGAAATCGAAGATAACGGGGTAGGTATGGATTCAGATACAATGGATAAAGTATTTAATCCTTTCTTTACAACAAAACCCGTAGGTCAAGGTACCGGTTTAGGTATGTCCATAACATATAAAATTATAAAAAATCATCAGGGAGATATAAAGGTTGAATCTACACCGGATGTGGGAACTAAATTTATAGTAACATTACCGCTTAATATAAACAGAGATTTATTAAGCGCAGCCGTTAAAGATGGAGAAGCATAATGGAAAAATACAAAATATTAATAGTTGATGACGAGCCTGATAACTTAGCATTATTATACAGAACATTACGCGGGAAATATGATATAGCAAAATCCACTTCGCCGTTAATGGCATTACAGATGATGAAAACAGAAAATTTTCATTGCATTCTATCGGACCACAAAATGCCCGAAATGGACGGCGTTGAATTCTTAAAAAGAAGTTTTGACATATCACCTAATACAATGCGTATTCTGGTAACGGCATATACGGATGCAGGTATATTAATTGACGCTATTAACTATGCAAAAATATACAGATACATTAAAAAGCCGTATAATCCTGATGAACTTCTTCTTGTTGTTCAAGGTGCGCTTGATTACTGGCAATTAAAGTATGATAACAATGCATTAGTAAATGATTTAAAAGATTTATTTTCAGGAACAATTACTGCTATTGTTGAAGCTCTTGATGCAAAAGATTCATATACATTGGGAAGAAGCCGCAGAGTTACATTTTATGCCGTAAAAATTGCAAAATCATTACATTTAAGCGAAGTTACAACAGGGAAAATAGAACTTGCAGGATTATTACATGATATCGGTATGATTGGTGTTTCGGATGATGTTCTTGCAAAGGTTGAAAAATTATCTCAAAGTGATTATGAAGAAATAAAACAACACGTAACACATAGTGTACGTATACTTGATGACATTAAGCAGTTAAAAGATGTAGTTGAAATAATTAAATATCATCACGAATATTTTGACGGAAACGGCTATCCGTATGGTTTAAAAGGAGAAGAAATTCCTATAGGTTCAAGAATTATTGCTGTTGCAGATGCTTTTGACAGTATGGTAACTCCTAAAGTATACAGAAATCAAGTATTACCATCTGTAGCAATGAATGAAATAAAAAGTCATTCAGGAACACAGTTCGATCCGGTAGTAGTTGATATTTTTGAACAAATACTGCCAGAAGCTTTACATGAAATAAAAGAGCTTGAAAAAACATTCATATAATGTAACTTATTGTTAATTTAACAGATGTTCTAATTAAAAAAATCCCCCGAAAATACTTTATATATACATAGGGGAATTTTTTAAGAGAAACTTAGTATGTTAAATTTTCTGGACAGCATTAAATCAATAAAATCAAAAATAGAAAATATAGAAAATAATTCAAATCAAAATTATCCAAATCTTGGCAAAGTCAAAGAAAAAGGAATTAACGGGATTATAGATGAAACAGTATATCAGGGAAATTATGAAGATTGCTGGTTAATTTCAGGTGTTCTTGCTATGTCCTATACCGATGCCGGAGCAGATATAATAAAAGACAGTATAAAAGCTCGTACGGACGGAAGCATAGATGTTACTTTCCCGTATGCTTGCGAAACGTATAATATTCCGCAAGATGAATTTGAAAAAAATAATTTAAGTATAAATAGCAAAAATTATGATTATTCCGTCGGAGATGATGATATGCTTGCGTTAGAACTTGCAACCGAAAAGCTAATTCAAGCTCAAGGAATAACGAAATACAGTATAAAAGATGGCGGAAATCCATATTATATATTTAAAATGTTCAATGCCGATTTTATAACGGTTTCTAAAACTCCTGAAGAGATTATTTGTGCCTTTAAAGAATTTGAAAGATTTCCCGATAAATATGCAATGACATTAGGTGTTCTGGATAATTCAATATGCGGTTTAAGAGAAAATCACGGTTATACAATAAAGAATGTAGATGAAAATACGGTGACACTGATAGACCCTTGGAACACTTCAAAAGAAATTACCGTAGACAAAAATGAATTATTGAATTCAGCCGATAGTTTAAGTTTGGTTTATGCAAAATTTTAATATGTAATTCAGAAGAAATCCATTTTGTGATAATATAAGATAGTTACAATGAAAATAGGAACTATTTTATATGAGAATGTCAAAACTTTTTGTACAAACACTAAGAGAATTCCCTGCCGATGCAGAGGTAATGAGCCATAAATTATTGGTAAGAGCAGGATATATAAGGAAATTAACCAATGGGGTATATAATTATTTACCGTTAATGTGGCGTGTTTTAAAAAAAGTCGAAAATATAGTTCGTGAAGAAATGGATGCGGCAGGGGCGCAAGAATTGCTGATGCCTTTTGTACAGCCTGCTGAATTATGGGAAGAATCAGGAAGATGGGATGTATACGGTAAAGAACTTATGCGTTTAAAAGACAGACATTCCCGTGAAATGTGCTTAGGCCCGACACATGAAGAAGTTATAACTTCTATTGCAAGAGAAGGCATTCGTTCATATAAACAATTACCTGTAAATTTATATCAAATACAATCTAAATTCCGTGATGAAATAAGACCTCGTTTCGGACTACTTCGCGGACGTGAATTTATTATGAAGGATGCATACAGTTTTGATGTTGATGAACAAGGTCTTGATAAATCATATGAAATAATGGCAGAAGCTTACAGAAAAATTTTTGAACGATGCGGACTGGAAACTAAAATGGTTCAATCAGATTCAGGTGCTATCGGCGGAAGTGTTTCACATGAATTTATGGTACTTGTAAATGAAGAAGCGGAAAATAATGCAGGTGAAAATGATGTATTCTATTGTACAAAGTGCGGATATAGTGCAAATTCTAATCATGCGGTATCTGTTTTAAATCCTGCTGAAACAGATGGGAAATTCAATAAAGCTGAAATTATTGATACTCCGAATACTCACTCGATAGAAGAACTGGCAGAATTTTTAAAAATACCTTCAAGCGTAATATGTAAATCATTAATATACGTTGTTGACGGGAAATATGTAGTTGCTTTGATAAGAGGTGACAGAACCGTTGAAGAAACAAAATTAATGAATGTTTTTGAAGGAAATGATATAAGAATTGCAAGAAATGACGAAATTGAAGAGATAATGAACGCAAGCGGTTTTAATGCTATTGCCGGATTTATAGGTCCTAAAGGATTAAAAAATGTTGAAATTGTAGCAGATAAAACAGTTACTGAATTAAAGAATTTTGTAATAGGATGTAATCAGACAGATAAACATTTAGTTGGTGCTAATTGGAGTGTCGATGCAGAACTCCCCGAAAAAATTGCAGATATTTGTCTTGTTGAAGAAGGCGATAAATGTGTTGACTGCGGAAGCAGTTTAAAAGTTACTAAAGGTATTGAAGTAGGTAATATATTTAAACTCGGTACAAAATATTCAAAAGCAATGAATGCAACATTTACTGATAAAGACGGACAAGAAAAACCGTTTATTATGGGTTGTTACGGAATAGGTATTTCGAGAACAGCTGCTGCTGCAGTAGAAAGACATCACGATGAGTTTGGTATTAAATGGCCTGAAGCAATTGCACCATATACGGTAATAATCGTTCCGGTCAGTGATCAGGATGAAACTCAAATGAAAGTAGCAGAAGACTTGTATAATAAACTTCTTTCAGCAGGTGTGGAAGTTATACTTGATGACAGAAGCGAAAGAGCAGGTGTTAAATTAAAAGATGCCGATTTAATAGGTATTCCGTATCGTGTAACAGTTGGGAAAACAATACAAGACGGATTGGTTGAATTCAAAACTCGTGCTACTAACGAAGTTTCAACAATTACTCCGGATGAAGTTCTTAAAAAATTTATAATTTAATAATTAAATATTAATCATATTTTTAAATATTTCCGAGATATTATTTTTTCGGAATAATGAAAGATTGGCTTGTTTTTCTTGTTCTTCTTTTAATTTGGCTGCTGCTACTTTTTTCTCAGTAACTGAACGATTGTATTTCGGAAGCAATACACCAAGCATCATAACCGAGAATGCAATATCTGCAACACGGCAAAGATTTCTCATATTTCTTACTTTAGTACTCGAAACTTCCGCTGCAGATTTTAAATCGGTATTTTTTATCCAATTACCGAATTGTTTTGATTTGTATCCTATTGTTGCAGCCGCTTTTTTAGCAAACGATGCACCTTTTTCTATTACAGGTTTTTCAATTACTTTTTTACGATTTAATAATACTACGTTTTCACCGAGGAGTTTAGCACCTTTCTTTGTTCTTGAAAGTTTCTCAATTCCTGATGCCACACCTTTTTTTACATAATCTCCAAGGAAATATAAGCCGGAGAATGAAGCCAAATCACGAACCGTTGTTTCTCTAAGTTCATTATCATCTTCCGCACCAAGCATTCTGCTTGCAAAAGTTGATGCTGCAATCCATCGGCATTGATCCATTGTCGGGAAAATTCCCGAGAACTGGAACATGCCTAATGACGGTTTTTTCATCATTGATGTAGCAGCAAGACCGTACATGCCTGCTGCCGATAAAATCTTTTTGGCCCAGAATTTCTTTTTTTGATTTTCGTCCATTTTTTGGGTTGTATCTTTTTTACCAAAATCCTTATATATTGGTGCGCCTTCGGCTTTAAACTGCTTTCTTGTAATTGCTCTGTTAATTGTCTGTACACTAACTGCAATACCTATTACAAGTCCCATACCAATAAGACTTTTCATATTTACAAATTTCTTCAAAGAAGAACCGTATTTATCAATGGCTTCAGATACTTTATTTTTGACATCTTTCTGTCCGGCCTTGCCAAGCTTTGAAAGAGTTTGTTCTCTGACAGTTGAATATTTTGAACCCATATCAACAATGTCTCTAAGAGTTTCTTCCAAATTAGCCTGAGGTTTTTTACCGGCTCTTAATACACTTTCTGCTTTTGTAACACTGGCAAGCTGAGATTGTGCCTTTTTTAACAATAATTTTTTGTTTTTTCCTGTAGCAGAAACTGCATTTGTTAAATTTGTAATAGCCTCTTTGTATCTGGAATCTGCAGCCCTATCTGCATATCTAACCCATGTTGTACCGTCTAGTCCTTCAAGAGAACCTACAGCGCTTTCTATATAATTTCTCATGACATTGCCGGTACCGGATTTTTGAGCTTCTTTATATAATACACCCAATCTTTCTATTGATGCTCCGTTTGCCCATGAACCCGCAACATTTGTATCTTTTAATTCTTTTGATTTTGGTAATAGAGTCGCAATTGCTTTTACTACAAGACCGGGCATTAAACAGTTTACAAACAGACCGGAAAATTCACGACGGCAAGTTTCAAATGCGGCAGCCAACCCTGTTTTTAGGTCTACCAGAGTTCTTGGTATATTAGTCGAAACCGTATCTACAAAAGAAACCTGAATCATTGCATTTTTATCAAGAACTCCAAATGCTTTATCAAGCATGTTAAAAGCAGCATCACCAGCACCGTTAAAGGAACGGGACTGAGATTTATTCATATTGTTATTTTGATTTATTTGTCTATCTACTGGAGATATTTTCACTTGTTAAGGTACCTTTAATTTCGACTTTATGTAGCGCTGATATTTTACATGCCCTATTAGCAATAATATCAAGTTAACGTATAAAAACAAATTTATTTGCGCATTAATGTATAAAAATAAAATGCATTGTTATCAAAAAAATGCATTTTTCGCAATTTTTTATTGCATTTTTTGTAAAAATACCCCTTTTTTATGAAAAAATGCAATTTTTTTTTGCAAATAGCAAAAAAAACATATCAAAAATTTCAAGTTTACAATTGTTAATCAGAAAAGGCAAAAAATACAGTTGTGAGGTTTTTAATATATGACAGATAACAAAAGAAAAACATGCAAATATCGAAAGTGGGTTATTTACCGATAGTAAATAACCGTATCCAGAAGAATGAAAAGGAAGTAAGCAATGTACGCAATATTGCAGAAAATAAGGATTGCGTGCAGTTTAGTAATGCTTTTTATTATCCTTTAAACTTTACTTCTTCAAAGCGAAGAACTTATTCTTCCGATTTAAAAAGATTGAAAGAAAAATCAGGAGATTTTCAAGTATCCAGATTTAATGATATACCATGTCCTGCATGCGGTAAAAAGATGATTAATCTTAACAGATATAATCAAATTGCAAATGATTTGTATGTATTAAATCCGGAAGAGTATCTTGATTATATAGGTCAGTATACAGAATATATGCGTCCTGTTGAAGAAAGTGTTTATAATGAACTGGTAAATCTGTCTAAAACACCTGGGAATTCAAAAGATATAAGAACTTTGGTTGTTCAATTAAGAGATAAAAAACTCCCTGTTTTGCAAAAGGCACAGATGAAAACTGTTAATAAAATGCGTGCTTTGGCAAGAACATTACCGGCTGATGAACAAAAAGTATTAAATAAAAAAATATGTAAATTGGTAGCATTAATTAAACGTAATAACTCTGAAGCTCCTTTCCGTCGTAAAATTGTTTTAGATAGAATAAGCAAAATCAAAATAAGAAATCCTTATAAATATGAAAAATTACAAAAAATAGCTAAAACTTTCCCTACTTCAGCAGATATGAATTCCGCTTGGATTGTTAAGTATTCCGGAAAAAATAAATACAATGAAAATTGGAATTCATATGATATTGCACTTAGATTTTTCTCAACATCTGTAGCAAATACTGACCATATAATTGCATATGATATCGAAAATAATCACGATGACATTTCTAATTATATGTCAATGCATAGTGCTTGTAACTCTCAGAAAGGTAATAAACCGTTTTTACAGTGGTTAAATGAAGATAAAATAAGCAGAATAAGACACATGCAAGACTATTTTACTAAAGTACAAGAGTTGATAGACCATAGAAGAATAAAGAAAAAGAAATACAGAAATTATGTTGCGTTGGCAACAGAAACAATTTATGAAGCATCAAAAGGTCAATTAAAATTATTCTCGGATAATGATGAGTTACCTTCGTAATAAAATTTATATAAATGTATAATATTAATAATAAAAAAGAGAGAAGTTTAAAAACTTCTCTCTTTTTTGTATATATTTCTTATTAAGCATTAGCGCCTGATTTAGAAATAATTTCTTCCTGAACATTAGCAGGAACTTGTTCATACTTCAAGAATTCCATAGAGAATGTACCTCTGCCTTGAGTATTTGAACGTAAGTCCGTAGCATAACCGAACATGTTACCTAACGGTACTGTTGCTCTAACAATTACGTTACCTGTATTTCCTAAAGGTTCTTGACCTTCAATACGTCCTCTTCTTCTGGAAATATCACCGATAATTGTACCTGTATATTCATCAGGAATTTCAATTTCTACTTTCATCATAGGTTCTAAGATACAAGGTCTTGCTTTCTTACAACCGTCTTTGATAGCCATAGAACCGGCAATCTTAAATGCCATTTCTGAAGAGTCAACTTCGTGGTATGAACCGTCGTAAAGTTCAACTTTAACGTCAATCATAGGATATCCTGCTAAGATACCGCCTTCAAGAGCTTCTTCCATACCTTTTCTTGCTGGTTCGATGTATTCTTTCGGAATAGCACCACCGACGATTTTGTTTTCAAATACGAATCCTTCGTTTTCGCCTGCAGGAGCAATTCTGATTTTAACGTGACCATATTGACCTTTACCACCTGACTGACGGATAAACTTAGAGTCTTGGTCTGCTGTACCGAGAATTGTTTCACGGTATGCAACCTGAGGTTTACCAACGTTAGCATCTACTTTGAATTCTCTTAATAAACGGTCAACGATAATATCTAAGTGAAGTTCGCCCATACCTGAAATAATAGTTTGACCTGTTTCTGTATCAGATTTAACTTGGAAAGAAGGATCTTCTTCTGCAAGTTTTTGAAGAGCGATACCCATTTTATCTTGGTCTGCTTTTGTTTTTGGTTCAATAGCAACCGAAATAACCGGATCAGGAAATTCCATTTTTTCTAAGATAATAGGTGCATTTTCATCACAAAGAGTATCACCTGTTGTTGTATCTTTTAAACCGACGGCTGCACATATATCACCTGCATATACATCGGTAATTTCGTTTCTTTGATCAGCATACATTTGAACTAATCTTGAAATACGTTCTTTTTTGCCGTTTGTAGCATTTAATACATAAGAACCTGATGATAATTTACCTTAATAAACTCTCAATAGGGTTAAACGATCTTCATTTTATTCTTTCATAATTTTAAATGCCAAAGCGCTGAACGGTTCATCTTCTGTTGAATGTC
>JAEEGL012871375.1_pt1 | contig 99502 bp, 77 predicted proteins | sample 9134231 | NCBI WGS metagenome assembly JAEEGL01 (sample SAMN16246548, study PRJNA631951) | gut metagenome | biome: gut microbiome; feature: rumen; material: fiber-attached | host: Bos | place: Iran: Karaj | collected 2018-10 | reverse complement strand
TGTTGATGATTTGCGGCATGGTCCATGTGGCACCGTTGTCCTTGCTCTTGCAGATGACCGTGCGGCCCCAGGGGCAGACATGGCTTTTGCGGTAGCCGGAGGCGGCCACCACCAGCGTGCCGTCGTCCTGCCGCGCGATGGGCGGCCATGCGAAATAGCGGAAGGGCTCCGTCCTCGGCAGTTCGCAGACAACGCCATGGGAGACGTTCTTCGCGGGCGTGAAGGCCGGCGGTTCGTCAGCCGCGAAGCAAAGTGCGGCAGTGAGGGCACAGATGGAAAGAATTTGTTTCATGCGGTCTCCTATACCATATAATATATAATGGAATGGCTAGCGGTAGTTGATGCCGGTGATGGAGGATTTGGAGTTGGAGGGCATGGCGGTCAGCATGGTGGCCTGCGAGATGACTCCCATTTCGCAGGCGTTGCGCAGAGCCCGCTCCATGGTGATCATGCCTTCTTTCATGGAGGTTTCCATGACGCTCAGCAACTGGTGGGTCTTCTTGTCGCGGATGAGGGCGCGGACCGCCAGCGTCCCCATGAGCACCTCGAAGATGGCCACTCGCCCCTGTCCGCTCTTCCGCGGGAGCAGCCGTTGGGAGATGATGGCCTCCAGACAGGCGGCCAGCTGGGAGCGGATTTGGTTTTGCCGTTCGGAGGGGAAGACGTCGATGATGCGGTCCACGCTTTGGGTCACGTCGTTGGTGTGGAGGGTGGCGAAGACGAGATGGCCGGTTTCGGCCGCCGTCAGCACGGTGGCGATGGTCTCCGGATCCCGCATCTCGCCCACGAGAATCACGTCTGGATCCTGTCGCAGCACATATTTGAGGGCGTTGGCGAAGCTGAACGTGTCCGCATGGATCTCCCGCTGCTCCACGATGGCGGCCTTGTGGGAATGGACGAATTCGATGGGGTCCTCGATGGTGATGATGTGGCAGGGGCGGTTTTGGTTGAGCACATTGAGCATGGAGGCCAATGTGGTGGATTTGCCGCTTCCCGTGGGCCCTGTGACCAGAACCAGTCCCTGCTGCCGTGTACACAGATTGACGACGGCGGGCGGCAGCCCGATGGCCTCCGGCGTGGGAATGACGTTGGGAATGACCCGCATGGCGCAGGCCACGCTGCCCTTTTGGTAGAAGCCGTTGACGCGGAAGCGGAAATCTGCATTTCGTTGCGGCTGAGTTACTTCCGTTGTTCCCTCCGGCGTGTCCAGTCCGCGGACGCTTAAGGCGAAATCGACTTCGTGGTTGGTCTCGAACTCAAGGCGTTGAGAGGGGGTGAGGACGCTGAAGAGCAACTTCTGCGTGTCAGCGCTGCCCAGAACAGGCATGTCCAGCGGGCGGAGGGTGCCGTCCACGCGGATGACAGGAGGGGCGTCCACGGTGAGGATGAGGTCGGAGGAATGGCGTACGATGGCCTCGCGGAGGAGCCGCTTGATGCTCAGGCCGTGGTCGGGGTCGCCGGAATACTGCCGCAGGGTGTCGATTCCGGTCTCCATGCCCTGCGCTAACAGCATGAAGGCGTCTTTTCCCGTGGCGCAGGAGGCGGCTACGTCCAACTCCACAAGTCCCTCTTTGACAAGGGCATGCAGAGAATGGTTGAAGTCAATCATCCCGTCTTGGACGCCGCTTTTGAGAATCTCCGGAATGGGCTCCAAATCTCTCGTGCGGATGAGGCGGCTCACCAGTGGCGTGCTCTTAAGCACTTCGAACGCGGGGACCCGTCCGTCGTTGTCTTTGCGCGGAACCAGCCGTTGGGCGATGATGCCGCCGATGACCAGGGAAAGGTCCATGGCCACCTGGTCCCGCATCCCTTCGGGGAAGTAGGAGATGATGCGCTCAATGGTCTGCTGGACGTCGATGGTGTGCATGGTGGCCATGACGAGATGACCGGTCATGGCGGCGGAGATGGCGGTGCGGATGGTCTCCTGGTCCCGCATCTCCCCGATGAAGATGATGTCGGGGTTTTGGCGGACCACATGGCGCAGGGCAGTGGCGAAGTCCTGCGTGTCGGAGCCGATCTCCCGTTGGGAGATGATGGCCATTTGGTCTTCATGGGAGAATTCGATGGGGTCCTCGATGGTGACCACATGTTTGCGCATGGTCATGTTGATGTGGTTCAGCATGCAGGCCATGGTGGTGGTCTTGCCGGAGCCGGTGGCCCCCGTGATGAGGACGAGGCCGCGGTTCAGCTCCGCCAATTTCAGCACGTTCTCCGGAATGCGGAGCGCCGTCGCGTCCAGGGCTCCGGAGGGAATCCGCCGCACGGCCATGGAAAGGTTGCCTCGCTGATAGGAGAGATTCAGACGGAAACGCCGCCCCGCCCCCAACGAGACGCCCATGTCCAGGTCCTTCTCCGCCTCCATGCGTTTGGGAATGTCCGCCGGAAGGCAGTCCCGAAAGAAGCTCTGAAAATCCTCTTGCGTGATGGGCGGACAGTCTGGAATGGGAACCACTTCCCCATGGCTGCGCATGCCGGGGTGCCGGCCGACGCTGAGAAAGAGGTCGGACGCATGCAGGGTGTCCATCTTCAAAAGCAGCGATGCCAAATCCATTCCGTTTGTTCCCCTTTCTTGCGTTGTGGTGGTCAGTTTTCTTTCTATATAGATGTTAATGTAATAATATGTCTGACATTTTCCACTTGCCGTATAGTTTTCTGGAAGGTCATCGTCTGCATGGTCTGTCTCATATCTGTATTTGTCTTTAGGCTCCAGAATGGCGCAACACGGTAAGACTCGGCGGTTTCCGCCGCCCAGACGATCACTTTCTGGAGGCCAGTGTTCCCTCCTGCCAGCCGTCAATGCGGCCCTTGGAGGAATCAAAGTTCACGCCGATAAGACGGATGGGTAGAGCGCCGCCCTGAAACTTCTCGTAGTAGCGTCGGTCGAGAATCTGACCGACGGCCTCGTCAGCGTTCCTGTCCAGCTTGAATTCGAAGATGAAGACTGTCTTCGCCGTGCGGACGTAGGCGTCGATGCGCCCCTGGTTGGTCCGTGATTCAGCCTCTATGCTACTACCAAGAAGCAGAAAGGCGATGAAGAAGATGGTCTGATAGTAGTGCTCGTCGCCGCCACGGATGTCGTAGGGGATGATGGCGAAGTAGGACTGCAGCATCGCCATGAACTGCTCCAAGTCGTCGTGCCGCATCGCGTCCATCAGCCTGAAGACCACGGATGACATCGCGGCGTCCTTGTATCCACTGTAGTAGGCCAGCAGCTGGGTGTTGAAGGCATCCTCCACCTCGTGGTCGGGAAAGCCGAGCATGAACATGCTCGACTCCATGGGGCCGGGCAATACCTCCTTGATCGTGAGGTAGCCGGTCTGCCAGAGCAGGCCGAGAGGATCAATGTTATTCACCTCGTATGCGCCGAAGGCGAGGGAGGAGACGGGAAGCGTGAGCGCCTGCTCGAAATTGAAGCGCGTCGTTTTGGCCAGATCGAACAGCACCGTGGTCACGCCGGTGGTTCCCCAGTAGTTGTCGAACTCGTACTTTTTCCCGAAGAAGCTGTTGATGGACACTGGATTGCAGACATGCGTCTCCGCCTTGGAGAAGCGATAGCCGTCATACCATGCGAGAAGCAACCTCATCAGCTCGTCCGTGGAGACTCCCTTGCTTTTCGCCGCCTCTTCAATCCTGTCCGCGAAATACGTGCGCACCTCCTCTTTTGTGAAGCCGAGCATCCCCGCGTAGTCGGCATCCATCGTGATGTCCGTCAAGTTGTTCAGCTCCGAGAAGAGCGACATATGGCAGAACTTGCTCACGCCGGTGACGAACAGCAGCCGCTCCTTGTCGTTGCGGTCCTTGAGGACGCTGTAGAAGCCCTTGAGACACTTCAGAATGTCACCGACGTTCCTGTTGGAGATGTTGTCCAGAATGGGTTTGTCGTACTCGTCCACCAGAATGACGATCGGCCCCTTCGCGGCCATGGCGTCGATGAGCTTGCCGAACGCCGTGGATGCGTCGCAGCCGGACGGCAGGGTAATGGAATGTGCCTCCGCGATGGTGGCCACCTTGTCCAGAAGATAGGCGTCGACCTTTTCGGCCGTGTCTTTCATGGGGCTGTAGTCCGCGAAGCGCAGATGCAGGATGGGGTATTGCTTCCAGTCGTAGGGCTTGTCGTAGAGCGCAAGCCCCTTGAAGAGCTCCCTCTTCCCCTCGAAGATGGCCTTCAGGGTCGAAAGCAGCAGCGACTTGCCGAAGCGGCGCGGACGCGACAGGAAATACATCGACCTGACAGGCCTTATCAGCCGCCAGACGTACTCCGTCTTGTCAACATAGAGGAAATTCCCCTGAATCAAATCCTCGAATGAATATACACTTGTCGTCAGATCTTTCATTGAAGCCACCGTGTGTGTCCGAAAATGGACTACCAGTCAGCAGAAGTCATGGGCAAGGCTGCAAAATCATACAGGTTCCAACGGCAATGCCTTCCATATCCAACTGTTGCTGCCATTAATTTAGCATGGAAAGACGGCTTTTCCTCTCTGGAATCACGAAAAAAAGGTGCTTCGACATTTTTAATGGGGCGCCTGAATGAGATGTAGAAACCTCATTGCCAATTGATTTACAGAGCATTATGACAAGGGCATCTATTCAGAATCCAGTTGGGCTATGAAAGCGGTTGCCATGCCTGAATTATGACCATGAATTTTGCCTTTATGGATTGGTTTCTTCCTAACTCCTTACGCTTCAGGGTGTTGTTCAATGAGCTGGCCGATGCGACGGTAGCGCCGATACAGCGCCTCGTAAGTCGTATGTCGTTTTTTATCAGGGAGATAGGTTGTTCCATAGCCTGAGCCCATGTGCTGCATCGCGGTTTCCACGTTGGGGAAGGTCCCTGCGGCGACGGAAGCGAACATCGCTCCGCCCAACGCGCAGGTCTGTTCCGTTCCCGTGGTTTTGACGGCCATGTTCAGCACGTCGGCGCAGGTCTGCATGACCAGAGGGGACTTTCGGCTGATGCCGCCGGCGGCGGTGATGGCGTTCACGGGAATCCGCTCCTCCTGAAAACGTTCGATGATGGCGCGGGAGCCGAAGAGCGTGCTTTCAATCAGCGCGCGGAAGACCATGGGGGCGGTGGTGCCTAGATTCAGTCCGAACAGGGCGCCCTTCAGGGCATTGTTGGCGTCGGGCGTGCGGCGTCCATTGAACCAGTCCAACGCGAAAACGCCGCCCTCGCCAGGGGGAAGAGCGGCGGCGTCCGCCTCCAGCTGAGCCAAAGCGACCGGTCCCGCATAGCCGAGGAGGCTCTTGAACCATGCATAGACGTCTCCAAAGGCGGCCTGTCCCGCCTCCATTCCGACCATGCCTGGAATGACGGAACCATCCGTTTGTCCGCAAATTCCTCGGATGCAATGGGTTATGGAAGGCGACACCAAAATGTCGCAGGTGGAGGTGCCCATGACCTTGACGAGGGTTCCAGGGGCGATCTGGGCACCGACGGCGCCGAAATGGCAGTCGATGCCGTTGCCGCCGATGACCACATTTGTGGAAAGGCCCAATTTGTCTGCCCATTTCAGCGAAAGGGTTCCCACGGGCTTGTCGGCGGTTTCGGTCGTGGTGAAGAGACGTTGGCGCCAGCCGACCAGAAGGGGGTCGATGGAGGTCAGAAACTCCTCTGGCGGCAGCCCGCCCCATGATTCGTGCCACATGGCCTTATGCCCTGCATGGCAACGGCTTCGGATGATTTTGTCAAGACGGGTCTCGCCTGTGAGTTCCGCTGTGATCCAGTCGCCGTGCTCCATGAAACTGGCTGCCGCCCGACGGACCTTCTCGTTGCGCCGCAGGACGTAAAGCAGCTTGCTCCAAAACCATTCGGCGGAATAGGTTCCGCCTTCGTACATACGGAAATCCGTCTGCGGCCATGCGGCGGCCACGGCGTTGATGCGGTCCGCCTCCTCTTGGGCGCTGTGGTCTTTCCACAGTAGGAACATGGCGTCGGGATCGTCGGCGAATTCGGGCTCAAGGGCCAGGGGACGTCCCGTGGAATCGACGGCGCAGGGTGTGGAGCTGGTCGTGTCAACGGCGATGCCTTTGACGGCGGCGGCATCCTGTCCCGCCAAAACGCCCCGAAGGACGGCCTCCATCCCCTCCAGATAGTCCAGCGGATGCTGACGGAACATGCCCCGCGCGGCGTCGCAATGGCGTTTTTCCGCCCAGCGGGCATAGTCATGGACGTGGGACGCCAAAATCTCCCCTTCGCGGGAGACGAGAAGGGCGCGCACGCTGTCCGTTCCGAAATCCATGCCGATGAAGGTTTCAATGTTGGCCATGTCTCTGTTTCCTTTGCTGCGCAGGATGTTACAAGAAGCGGGCAATGAACTGCCGATGGATGTCTTTGTCGCCGTAGGGGTCGTCGGCGGAGGCCAGTTCCGTCGGACTGTAGGCGGTGGCAAGGGCGGTGATGGTGACGACATCCTCTTGGACGTCAAATCGGGCCCGCCACGTCCGATAGGCGAGAACGGCGCCGTCCTCTCGAATGTGCTCCAGACGATGGCGACGGCCGTTCAGCGGTTCGGCGGACAGCTGGTCCAGCAGGAAGGCCTTTAGGCATACGCCTTTGGCATCCAGCCAAAGTAGTTGATGCTGAACGGGTTCTGTAAATTTTACCAGACATTGCGTTTCGGTCTCGTTTGCTGCGGTCCAGCCGAGAGTGGCGTTGGGAAAGGCGTCTGCATAGGGGAGATAGGGTTTGATGTCCAGCACGGGAGTGCCGTCAAGGAGGTCATGGCCTTTGACGATGAGGTTGCTTCCCTCAATGGCGACAAGGCGTACGCAACTCAATCCCAATGGGTTAGGGCGATAGGGGGAACGGCTGGCGAAGACGCCGACCTTTTGGCGGCGGTGGCGGGGCGGCCGGATGAGGGGATGCCAGCAGGAGTTGTGATGGAACCAGAACAACAGCCAGATGTGGGAGAAGCCCTCCAGCTCCCGAAGCCCTTCCGCGTAACCGTGGTTCGGATACAGCGTCACCACGGCGGGGTTGTCTCCGGCCAGACTGCCTTGGCGAGGCACGTCGTAGGGAAACCGCTCACGGCAGTGGAGTTCGCCGATGGGATGAAGGGTCAGAGCTGTCGTGTCCACAAATGAAGACCTATGGGAGCTAGGGGATAGGAATTCTAGAAGCTCTAGAAACTTCTAGTAAAGTTGCAAGTTGTTGATTTTTAGCTATTTATGGATTTTTTCATCGGCCAGGCGTTTTTGCCAAAAGGCGATTTGGCGGGCGACCTGTTCGGGGGCGGTTCCGCCGGTCAGATTGCGGGCGGCGGCGCTGCGTTGGGGGTCGAAGAGGCCGAGACATTCTTCCGTGGCGGAGGGCATGGAGGCCTGCATCTCCGTCAGCGTGGCCTCCGCCAGCGTCTTGCCGTGGGACTGGCACCAGCCGACGAAATGTCCCACCTGATGATGGGCCTCCCGGAAGGGCACCCCGTGGCGGACGAGCCATTCGGCCAGGTCAGTGGCCATGAGGGAGGGGTCGGATGCCGCCTCCCGCATCCGCTCTCCACGGGGTCGGAGGGATTTAAGCATGGCCGCCAGCGTGCGCAGGGTCAGCTTGACGGTGTCCACGGCGTCGAAGAGCCCCTCCTTGTCCTCCTGCATGTCGCGGTTGTAGGTGAGAGGAAGGCCTTTCATGGTGGTGAGCAGCGCCATGAGATGGCCATAGACGCGGCCCGTCTTGCCACGGGACAGCTCCGCCACGTCCGGATTCTTCTTCTGTGGCATGAGGCTGGAGCCCGTGGTGAAGGCATCGCCCAATTCTATGAAGGCGAACTCCTGGCTGAACCAAAGGATGATGTCCTCGCAGAGGCGGGAGAGATGCATGGCGGTGATGGCCAGGTCGCTGAGCATCTCCGCCAGCGCGTCGCGGTCGCCGACGGCGTCTATGCTGTTGCGGAGCACCTCTTCGAAGCCCAGCTGGGCGGCGACAAATTCGCGGTCCAGGGGCAGGGTGCAGCCCGCGATGGCGCCGGCGCCCAAGGGCAGTCGGTTGACGCGGCGGCGGCAGTCCATCAGCCGTTCGCCGTCCCGTGCGAGCATCTCCACGTAGGCGAGCAGATGGTGGGCGAAGAGGACGGGCTGCGCATGCTGCAGATGCGTGAAGCCGGGCATGATGATGGTGGCATGGGTTTGCGCCAAGTCCATGAGGGTGCGTTGGAGGGCGGCGATGCAGGCGTGGGTTTCATCGATCTCGTGACGCATGTAGAGCCGTTCGTCCGTGGCCACCTGGTCGTTGCGGCTGCGGCCGGTGTGGAGGCGGGCTCCCGCCTGGCCGATGCGCTCCGTCAGGCGGGACTCGATGTTCATATGGATGTCCTCCAGCTCCTCCTTGAACTGGAAGTCGCCCTTCTCGATGTCCTTGCGAATCTCCTCCAAGCCTGCGACAATCGTTTCTGCATCTTGTTGACTGATAATGCCTTGCCTTGCCAGCATCGTGGCATGGGCCTGGCTGCCTGCGATGTCGTAGGGATAAAGGCGCCAGTCATATGAAATGGACTCCGTGAATTTTCTGACCAGACTGTCGGTCTCCTCTGCAAACCGTCCACCCCACATTGCCATGAGCTGACTCCTTCGCCGTTTGGTTTATCGTGTTTAGCGCGGTCTGAACGCGGTGGCCGCCGCAGGGCGAACCACCTGGACCAGCGCGTTTTCCAACGCCACCCGGGCCGAGGTCCCGGAGGACATGGTCTGCCACAGGGCGTTCCGGAAGATGCGAATCCCCTCCATGATCTCCCGTGGCTGAAATTTCAATGATTGGTCCGCCAGCAGCTTGATTCGATAGGGATGCATGCTGATGAACTCGAATCCCTCCTCCACGGCGGCCTTTTTGGCCTCCGCGGACATGCCTTCCACGTGCGTCTTAAGGTCCCTTCCGGTCTTCAGCTTCTTCTCCTGCATGAAGACGCGCAGGCGGATGGCGGTCATGAAAAAGCGGCCGGTCATGTAGAGGAGCGTGCGTGCGGGGCCTTCACTGTCCGCGGACTGGAGGACCAAGGTCTCCGCCTGATTGAGCACGGTGCTCACGTTGCGGCTGCCCAAGGTGTCCCCCAAGGTCCAGATGAGCTCTTCGCCGCGGCCGGAGCAGACCATGCGGGCGTCGTCCAGCGTGATGGTCTTGTCGAGGCCGCCCGCATAGCAGATGAGCTTCTCCAGCTCCTGGTCGATGGCGGCGGTGTCCGTGCCCAAGGCGTCCAGAAGGTAGTCCATGACCTCCTGTCCGAGCCGGAGCCCTTTGGCCTGGGCGGCGGTTGAGAGGCAGTTCAGCATGTCATCCCGCCAGCTGCTGTTGCGTTTGTCCGGCCGGTTGAAGGTCTGCAGCTGCCCATGCTTTTGGCAGGCTTTGGAAAGGGCCTTTCGTCCGTCCACGCCGGGTCCGTCCATGATGAGGACCACGTCATCGGGAAGGCCTTTGGTAATGAGGGCGGCCAGTTCCGCGATGGCGGCGGCCTCCTCGCCGGCCGTCTTGCTTCCCTCCATGTCAAAGCCTGTGAAGTGCTTGAGCCAGATGGTTTTATGACCGCCGAGAAAGGGGGGCTGCCGAATGGAGTTGATGACGGTGTGCAGCTGGGCGGCGGAGGGGCCGCTTTCCCCCTGCTGAATCATGTCGAAGCTGAAGGGGTCAGGATCGTCGCCGGCGAATTGACGCACCAGCGCCTCGGCGGCACGGCGGATTTGCGTGTCGTCATTTCCCGTGATCAGGAAGACATGGGGGGAGGCGCTGGCCATCGGAACGGAATCGATGATGGGCTAGGGCAGGGGCGGAGGCGGCGGAACCTGCCCCAGCAGACTGGCCAGGGCGGCCACGGTCTTGGCGGCCTGCCATTTGGCCATGCCGGCGGTCCAGACCAAGGTCTCGCCGTTGCAGCGGCCGGCCAGAATCTCCTGCTGCAGAGCCGCGATGGTGAAGGGACCCTGCCGCTGGCCGTTGATGGCCAAGAAGTAGGTGGGCTCGGCGGGAATCGGCGGCGGCACGGCGGCGGCCTGCGGCTGCTGTTGCGGCTGCTGCATGGTCTGGTTGTTCAATGCCGACATGGTCTGTCCCATCTGAGCGCCGAACATCATGCCCATCATGTTGCCGCCGCCTCCGGGATTGTTCGCCATGTCGCGCATGGCGTCCGCCGCCTGCTTCTGGGTGTACTGCCCCATGACGCCGTTGAAGGCACCCAGCCCGCTGCGCTTGTCAATCTCTTCGTTCACATTGTCCGGCAGGGAGATGTTGCCGACGGTGAAGCTCATGAGCTCGAAGCCCATGCCATTCATGATCGGCGTCATGCGCTTGAGCATCTCGTCGCCGATTTCCACGTAGTTCGCCGCCAAGTCCAAAGCGGGAATCTTCAGCTCGCCAAGGGTGTCCGACAGCACGGAAACCAGCCGGAGGCTCATCTGATTCTCAATCTCCTCGCAGCGGAACTCCGCCCTTGCGCCGGCGAAGCGGGTGATCATGTCGTTGGTGAGGCCGACGCGGTAGGAGTAGTTGCCGTGGGCGCGGAGACGCAGCATGTTGAAGTCCGGATCCCGCATCATCACGGGTGTGGGGGTTCCCCACAGGCGGTTCAACTGCTCCGTGGTGCGGATGAAATAGACCTCCGCCTTGTGGCAGGACTCGAAATTGTAGGGCAGGCTGAGCAGAGTCGTCAGAATCGGCAGGTTCTTCGTGGTCAGAGTGTAGGTGCCCGGCTCGAAATGGTCGGCGACTTTGCCTTCGTTGACGAAGACCGCCATCTGGCCCGGCCGCACAATCAGCTTGGCCCCCGTCTTGATTTCATGGTTGAGACGGTCAAACCGATGCACCAGCACCGACGGATTCTCGTCCGCCCATTCGATGATGTCAATGAACTGGCCGCGGAAAATGTTCATGATACCCATGGCGTTACCTTGCCTTTCCCTGTTGATGATGACGGCGCGCCCCTGAAGGGCCGCTTCCCATGAAAAACGACATTGCACATGCGCTTTTCCATAATATACTTCATCTTGTCGCGCTGGCTGGCTGTCAAGGTTGAAATTATCATAAAAGAAGACATATTATTTAGCAATAGCGTGTTTGACGCATCCTCAAGAAACGCATGCCATCATTCAAAGGAGAAGAAACATGGCCACGCGCAAAAACGCGATCAATGACGATTTTCTGTTTGCCACCGATGACAAGGCCATCAAACGCAGGCGGGTGGCGGCCTCGGCGGCCATGATGCAGGGTGGCGGCCCCTCCGGCCCCGCCATGTTGGGCAATCCCTCCGGTCCTGCGATGTTGGGCAACCCCTCCGGCCCCGCCATGTTGGGCAATCCCTCTGGCCCCGCCATGCTCGGCGGCAAGCTGAAGGCCGCCGCGAAACCTGCCGCGAAGACGGCGAAGGCCGCCGCGAAACCTGCCGCGAAGACGGCGAAGGCCGCCGCGAAACCCGCCGCGAAGGCAACAAAGGCCGCCGCCAAACCCGCCGCCAAACCCGCCGCCCGCCGTCGTTCCGTGGACAAAAAGACGCTGGACGGCCTCTATTAGGTCTCCTGCCCGCTTCTCCTTTCGGTGTCCATGCCAGCGGAATTTGACTCGAATGCATTTGTCCACACGGTCATGGAGTGGGTGCGCTGTCTTCTGGAGGACAGCCCCGCCTGCCATGACTGGGACCATACTCTGCGGGTTTGGACGACTGCCCGCAAGCTGGCCGCCGCCGAAGGCGCTCAGACGTTCATCGTCGACGTGGCGGCGCTGATGCACGACATCGGCCGCCCCGCCGAGCTGCAGGACCAGGGCAAGACCGACCATGCGGTCCTCGGCGCGGAAATGGCCCGCCGACTGCTGCCGCAATGGGGCCTGCATGACAATGCGCTTATCGATGCCATTGTCCACTGCATTCATGCCCATCGCTATCGCCAGCGGACGCAAGGTATTCAGCCGCAGACTATTGAGGCGAAAATCGTCTTTGACGCGGACAAGCTGGACGGCATGGGGGCCATCGGCATCGCCCGCTCCTTCCATTTCGCGGGCCGTATCGGCGCACGGGTCCACAATACGGCGGAGGAGGCGCTCAGCGAAGGCAGCTATAGCCGACAGGACAGCGCCTACCGCGAGTATCTGGTCAAGCTCCGTCATCTGAAGGACAAGATGATGACCGCCAGCGGGCGGGAGATGGCCTTGGAGCGGCATCGCTTCATGGAAGCCTTCTTCGATGAGCTGAACCGCGAGGCCTTTTCGTGAACCGAACAGCCGTTTCGCACGTCAATGGGGCGGCAGACAAGGCAATCGTGGGGTCTTGATTGCAATTCATTTTATTGCAATATATGAATTCATTTTGCAAGCCGAAGATGGCTGCCGCTCCACAGGCGAAATTCGCGAAAACGCATTTGCGGGGCCCTGGAGGGCCATTTGTCATTTTAGGTATTAATCCGTAACTCCCCAAAATTGGTGAATAACAATAGCCACTGATTTGCCTCTGTCAAGGCAACTCTCCCCAAATCCACGCAATTTCCTGCGTGGCTTTTTTTTGCAATCGTCACTTTCATTTTTGGAGTATGGCGTTATATTTATTCACCATTGGTAAATAACAATCCATGCGGGAGAAAACATCAATGTCAAGCATTCCGGAGAGCATCATGCGGCATCGCCAGCCGGGGACTGAAATCAAAAAGGTGGGCGGGAAGTACTACATGCAGAGGATAACCTGCAAGTGGATACCGGAGACAAGGCAAAGGAAGAAGGTTGTCGTTGAATATCTTGGGCAAGTCACGGAGGCCGGGCTGCTGCCAAAGAGGCACAGGCTTGCGTCCGCGGCTCCGGCCTATTCAAAGGAATACGGCGCGACATGGCTTCTGCGGCAGCTTTCAAAGGACATCCACGATCTTCTCAGGAAGCATTTCGCCGACGACGGGGACTGGATATACGCCTGCGCCATGCTGCGCTGCATCCGCGCCTGCGCCATGACCTACGTCGAGCACCTCTATGAGGTGTCCTACCTATCGGAGGCCCTGCCGGGGCTTCACCTCAGCTCACAGAACATCAGCAGCCTCATGGCGGGGCTTGGCTTCCGCAGGAGGGCCATGGTCGCCTTCATGAGGGAGTTCATCCCGGCGGACAACAGGTACGCGATATTCGACGGCACCTCCATCGTCTGCAATTCGCAGCGCATCCACGACGCGCAGCGCGGATACAACAGCCACGGCTGCCACGACCCGCAGCTGAATCTCATGTATGCAATCGCCCTGCGGGACAGCCGGCTGTGCCCCGTGTTCTACAAGCAGTATCCGGGGAGCGTGCGCGACGTCTCCGCCTTCATGAACATGCTGAGGGAAATGGGGCTGAAGGGGGCTCTCGTCATAACGGACAAGGGATTCGTGAAGCTCTCGCATCTGGACGAGCTGGAGTCGCTCGGGCTCGAATATGTCATGCCGCTGAAAAGGTCCGGCACGGAATACTCACGGGCCCCGCTGGACAGACCCGGCTATTCGGGCTTCACCTCGCGCTTCGAATACAATGGCAGGGTCATCTGGTACTACGAGCAGCCCGTGGAGGCAGGCGACACCCACAGGTATTTCCTGTACGTCGATGAAACGCTGCGCCATCTTGAGGACACGGCGCACCTGCCGAAGAGGATGGGCCGCGAGACGCCGGAGGAGATACGGAGGGCGGCGACGGCGCAGATGATGCACGGCACCATCGTGCTGAAGACGAACAGGATGGACTTCAACGGGCAGGACGCCTACCGGAGCTTCAAGACAAGGGAGGATGTCGAGCAGCTGTTCGACATGTACAAGGTCGAGGAGGATTTCGGCACGACCGCGATGCACAGCGGGACGACGCTGGAGGCGTGCCTTTTCCTGAACCACATCAGCATCCTGATGGCGTACAGGGTCTATGCAAGGCTGAGGGACCACGACGCGCTTTCCAGGTACGCGGTCGTGAAGACGCTCCAGAACCTGCTGTGGGACATCCGCGCGACGAATGCAGGCGGCAAGTGGGAGCTGGAACCAATCCCCAAGGCGGCAAGACTGGCCATCGAGAGCATGGGGCTGGAAATCCCGACCACTATTGAGTAGTTATTCACCAATTTTGGGGAGTTACGGGTTATTTTTTCCCATGAACATTTTGCTCCTGATGCTGTCCTTGCCTATTCTCCGAAAGGAATCATCGGTGGAATAGCATTTTCAGAGTTCATCCTGTGGAACTACTCTTCTGTCTGACGCTCAGCGTAGTCGATGGTCACACCGATGCCGAAATGCCAGTAGTAGTCGGGATGTCCGATGACAGGGATCCAGTAGGATGTTATTTCACGGTTTCCGTTACCGGCAGGCTGATGGCACCATGTCGCTTTTCCCTTTTTCATCATCTGCACATGGCGGCATAGACCGGCTTTGAAAGAAGGGCAGTTCTTTGCGCAATTCATCCCTGCGACGCGTCCGTATGCTTCGGCTGCGGGATTGACGGCGACGACGCGATGCGTTCGGTGGCACAGCGCCATGGGTTCAGGGAAGGCATCGCACAAAAGGTGGAACATTTTGCTCAATTCTGCCTCAACCTGTTCTTGCGTCGGCGTGGTTACATTCACCTTTTCGTCCATCTTGATGTTCTCCTTGTTTGTTGTGCAATGCTTGTGATTCGGCATCAAGCTTTAGCGCGGAAAACCTTCTTTGGCATTCCGCAGACTGGGCAGACATAGCTTTCCGCCTCGGCGTCCAGATCACCTACGTACTCGTAGCCGCAGCAACCGCAGACATAGACCTTCTTGCCTGTCGTGTCGATGTTCTTCTTGTATTTGTCCAGCAGTTCCTGCAACAAGACGCCATGATGCCCTTCCTGCTTCGCGAAGACTTCCACTTCCGCCGCCGCCTCGTCAAGCCCCTCTTCGCGAAGACGGGCAGCCTGTTTCATCAAAGCATTCTCTCCTGCGGCCTCGGCCTTCTGAAGACCGTTGACAAGCCCCCAGAAGTCCTTTGGGTACATGCCGTTAAGCACTGCATAGAAGCCAGCGTGGTTTGCCTCCTGATTGGCCGCCTCGATAAATTTCTCCGCAACATCTTTCATGCCTTGTTCCCGCGCAAGACGGGCCAATGCATAGTACATCATCGTGCCCTTTGTTTCGCAAAGCGCCATCATTTCAGCAGTCTTTTCCATCGAAGTGCCTTTTGCAAGTCCATGAAGGCTCTTGTTTTCCATTGCTAATAACTCCTTGGGTTTACGTTAGTTGGTTTCCATCAAGTCCAAGCGACAAGAGGGCGTTGCGTGTGACTGTCGCCTGCAGGCGACGGAGGAACGTGTAGTTGATGCCATCGCCTTCCTTGAAATTTATGAAGTCGAATTCGGAGGCAGCCAGAAGCGAGCCAGGTGCTATGATGGCCATAGCCCAGCAGACGGCGGTCATTCGGTCATCATTTCCAGTGACTTTCTCGTATATGCGGCAGAAGGTGTCGATGATTCTGCGGGCAATAGCCTCATGTCTTTTTCCCTGCCATTTCGAGGTGAGCTGGGCTCGCAGCAAGAGACGAATCACCCACCTTGGCTGGTTCTCTGCACAGAGGATGCCATAGTAGAGGTCGATGGTGTCTGCCACCATCTGGCGGCGTCCGTCACTTGTGGCGAGGAGCGATTCATTTTCCAGATAGTACCGTTCGATGCGGCCATCTTCCCATAGACGCAATGCGAATTGCCGCACGGCCTCCACCAGTCCCTCCTTGTCGCCGAAGTGGTAGCGCACGGCGTTCGGAACTGCTCCAGCGAGGTCAGCGATCTCACGGACTGTCACCGCCTCCGTGCCACGGCAGGAGAACAGCTCCCCCGCCGCGTGGACAAGGTGTTCCCTGGTCTCTTCTGATACCTTGTACGTCCCGTGTTCCATGTTCGACTAGATGAATGAGATTCTCTTGCGGAACTTGCTGAATATCGATGTCCATTATTCTTCTGGCACACCGCGCATCAGTCGGTCCATGACGGACTGCACGGGTTCTACTGCGTGTATCTGCGTGATGCCTAGGCCGAAGGAGGCATAGCCTTTGGCAAGGTCGCCGAAGAGCATGCCGTCGCGCATGCCAATGTAGGCATGCTGCGCCTTGTAGATTTCCTCTTCGGTCGCTCCGGCTCGGCTCATGCGCAGCAATTCGTCAGGAAGCGGGCCGGGGAGCGAGCGATACCATGCGGGGACAGTGCGGTACATGAGAAGGTTCAAGGCATCGGCCTTCACGGCAGCCTGCTTGATGTTTTCGGCAAGTGGCGACTCTTCGGCCATCATGAAGGCGGTGCCGACGTAGAGGCCCTCGGCGCCAAGCGCGAAGGCCGCGCGGGCCGTGCGCTCATCGACGATGCCGCCAGCCGCCATGACAGGGACACGCCCTTCGGCTGCGTCCACGACAAGCGGGACGATGGAGAAGGTGCCAATGGCCTTGACAGGCAGTGTGCCGCCCTCGTCGAATCCTGTCGCCACGACAATCTGCGCTCCTCCGTCAATTGCGTGTCGAGTTGATTCCGCCGATGGATTGCCGTCGCGGAAGACAACCTTGATGTCGCAAGCGCGGAATCTGGCTGTCCAGCCAGGCCAGAATACGCCGACCATTACAGCGATGGGAACATTCTCCTCAGCCATGAGGTCAAGTACAGGTCCTGTGAAGCGGTCTTGTGATGGATCGTCAGAAGACGGTGCAACATTGACGCCGAACGGGTGGGCCGTGAGCGCCTTCACAGCACGGATTTCGCGGCGCATGGCCTCAACTGTCTCCTCTACGGTGGTAACGGATTCCTTCAACCCTGCATTGAAGCCGAGGACACCAAGACCGCCTGCATTGGAGACAGCCGCTACGTAGCGGGCATTCGTGAGCCAATTGAGAGGCCCTTGGATAACGGGCTTTTCAATGCCAAGTATTTCACAGATTCTGTTCTTCATGGAATTGCCTTTTATTGTTGTGGTTCAAGGTCAGGCTTCACTGCGCAGGAACGGTTTCACGCGTTCGGCGACTTCATGCGGACTCTCCTGCAGGATGGTGTGGGTCGTGCCGGGGAAACCAGTTTCAAGGCGGAATGTTCCTCGCAGGTTTTCTCGGTAGAAGGCGATTGTCTCGTCGCCGTAAAGTGGCGTTTCCGGTTGGATGTACTGGAACGGCACATTAATTTTGGAAATGGCGGGCCGTTGGTCAGTCCGGAAGAGTGAATACCAGAATGCGGCAAAGACGAACGGATCAACGCCAGAACCAAACGCGGTGGCCATTGTGCCGACAAGTGAGGACGGCGTCGCCGCGGCGAGGGCGGGATTCATGAGACGTGACACGATCCGCCAGGTGGCGCCGCCGACGTCGTCGAACATACCGTCGAGGTCCAGGAGAAAATCCTCATCTGTCCAGGAGCCGCATCCAATGCCGCCGTGCCACACTCCATTGCGCATGTAGGGGGACATGTCCACTGCCACGATTTTGTCGAACGGTACGCATCCAAACTGGTTCACGTAGGAGAAGATTGTCGCGGCTCCCATCGAGTGTCCAATCACCGATGCCTTTTCCACACCCAGGAATACAAGCAGCTCATGAAGGTCGCGTCCGAGCGTCTTAACATTGAGGTGTTGTTTCGGGCATTCGGAGCAGGCATGTCCACGCTGGTCGTAGCAAATGCAGCGGTATTCTTCGCGGAATTCGTCAATGAACTTCTTGATTGCCAGATGGGATGAGTTGAGACCATGGCAGAAGACAAGGGTCGGACCTTTGCCAGAATCCTCATAGTAGAGTTTTGTTCCATCGCTGGTGGCAAACATGGGCATGGGAAGGTTCCTTTATGGAGTTTTCGGTGGATAGCGTTCATCTGATTAGACATCTCGTGACCAGGTGGAGGAACTGCATCTGGACACAAAGTTTCCTTGAGCAGCCGCAGGACAAGGCTCGGCTTTCCGGCATGCCTGTCTCATGCAGGGTTGAACTTGTCCTTCGGCTGACGGCAGCGAGGGCACTTCCAGTCGGCGGGAAGCTTCTCGAAGGGCGTGCCTGCGGGAATGCCATGCGCTGGATCGCCTTCGGCTGGGTCATAGACCTGCCCGCAGACGGAGCAGATGTATTTGCCTGTGGCGGTCTTGAAGATGATTTCGCCAGGCGGAATGACTTCAGGTGGATTGGTCAGATCGACCACCCGTTTCGCCTCCAGATTCTCGTATCCCAGCGGAGTGTGAGTGGAAAGATAGACAGTGGGATGGTGCGCGATGAAGTCGCGGACACGGTCCAATGTCTCACGCGCGGCGGCCTTGTCCTCGAATACCACCGAGAGCTTGTTGGCATAGAGAGCCTCGTCTGTGTAGGTCACGTCGCCGTGAATCATGTAGAAGAGACCGTCGCTTTCCACGATGACGATGCTATTGCCCATCGTGTGGCCTTTCGCCATGACATAGGTGACGCCATCGGCGATTCTCTGGCTCTTGGGGAAGTTGTAGTATGCCCCGTCGGTGAAGGAGACGGGTGTGACGTTCGATAGTCCCTTCAGCTCGTCCGCGCCGCATTCCTCTTGGCTAGCGTAGATAGTGGCGTTCGGGAAAGACTTGAGCCTGCCGGTATGGTCAGAGTGCTTGTGGGTGATGAGGATTTTCGAGACCTGCTCAGGGCTATAGCCAAGGTCGGCTAGGGCCCCCACATAGTCCTTGATGGGTGTTCCAAGGTAGATGGTCGCATCAGGTGTGGCTGCTGGGGCTGGGAAATCCGTGGGCAGGCCAGTGTCTACCAGAATGACTTCCCTTCCGGTGTCGATAACGTAGTTCTGGAGGCAGGAGCGGTAACGCACGGATGCATTGAATTTGTCCATGCCATCCTCGCCGCCAAGTGCGAAGGGCTGCGTCATGAAGCCGTTTTCATAGAACTTGACAGCCTTGATTTTCATAGTCATTCTCCTTGGTTCCCTTGCTGTATTGTAATCATGCCTAACGGTTTTCTCAAAATATATTACATAAAGAATAAATTTCAAATATAATTAGATTACAACGCATAAATTGTTGGTCCTTCAACGGATTTTAGGGGGTGATTTTCAGTACGATAACAACGCCTCCTTCTTTGTCTCCCTCATCTTATTTCATGCATAATGTGGAGTTTTTGTACTCATAATTAGCAACACAGACGGATTCCGTGCTACATTATTCCATTGCCACAAGGAATGTCAATGGATCTTGTCAGTTTCTATCAGGATGTGCTTTGCCTCCCAGCGCCATGGTATGTGGAGCGTGTTGAGTGCTTTGCAGACGCAAGGAGAGTCGATGTTTGGATAAGGTCCCGGAGAACCTTCCCGCAAAATACAGGGATAAGTCTGACGAGGTCGCCGCCTCGGCGACAACGACATAAAGAGCTTGGGCGACAAGGGAGGCACTGCGGGATGCGCTGTCATTGGCCTTGCCTGATTTTGAGTCGGCCTTCAAAAAGTGGCATTGGTGGACAACCCATTCAAGGGTGAAGGCAGTAAGAAAGGCGGCGAAGACTCTCAAATCCCATCTCTATGGCATCATGAATGCGGTCGAATATGGTGTGACAAATGCGCTGGCTGAAGGTTTGAACAGCAATCCTGTTCCACTGTGGAAAATTAGACTTGATGCTTATATTCACAACCCAACCCCCAAAATCTGTTAACGCGCCAAAATGTTTAGTGGCAGAATAATCATGAGAATAACTGAATTTTATGAATCTGACGAATCTACGCAGGGTGTGCTGCTCCAAGCTCTGCGTTGCTGCGACTGGAAGGCCGCCAAATTCCTTTTGCGTCTGCTGGAGGAAGGGACGTTTTCGGAAACACTCGGCGGAAAGGGACAGCTATTCTTCCTGCTGGACGGCGAGGCGGTCATCTCCTTTCTGACGCTTTCCGAACAGGACTGCATCGCCGCCCCAGACATGACGCCGTGGATTGGATTTGCCTTTACGTTCCCCGAATACCGTGGCCATGGCAACATTGGAATCCTACTCGACCACGCGCGGAAATGTGCAGCTTTGGACGGTGCGCCTTTTGTCTTCCTTGCCACGAATCATACTGGATTGTACGAGAAGTACGGATTCACCTATTGGGGAAACCGCAAGGACATCTATGGCGAGGATAGTCGCATCTATATCACACCCGCCGCCAATATCGTGCAGCTTGCGGATGCAGCGCAGGAACGGGCGCGCAAAGTCATCTGCCAAAGCGGAATTCGGGAGGCGTGGGAAGACATTGGCGCGAAGGTCAATCAAGTCGGCTCCGTGGCGATGGGCCTTTTGATGAAACACTGTGACATCGACTTCCACATCTACACCGACATGTTGGATGTCGCTGAGAGTTTCAAGGTGATTTCCCGAATCTGCGCCAACCCGAATGTCACGCGTCTGGAATACCGCAATTTCTCCAAGACGGATGAGGCATGCCTGGAATGGCATGTCTGGTATAATCTCAACGGTGAAGAGTGGCAGATCGACATGATCCAGATTCTGCGTAATTCGCAGTTCGACGGCTACTTTGAGCATGTCGCTGACCGCATCAAGGCTGTTTTGACGCCGGAAAGCCGTCGCACAATCCTTGAATTGAAGTATGTTACGCCTTCGAAGGAGCACATTGCGGGCATTGAGTATTACCAGGCGGTGATTGCTGACGGCATCAAGACTTACGCTCAGTTTACTGCATGGTGCAAGAAACATCCAATGACCGGAATCAACGAGTGGTGTCCATGAACACTTGAGTAGGAACTGTTTGCTCTCCTACGATATCCAATAACTTTAGATGCCTCTCGCACGATGGCCAAGGCAGACATCGACTACGAATTGCTCACTGTAGAGAAACTCATTTTCACATTCATATGCAATTATCTCAACAAGAGACGAATGCAATTGGCAAGTGGGAACTGGACCCGTCCCAAAGATGGCGCGACTGGCCATTGAAAGCATGGGGCTGGAAATCCCGACCACAGTCGAGTAGTTATTCACCAATTTTGGGGAGTTATGGATTAATATACATGAAAAGGGCATGAGGGCCTTGGAGCGCACTCTAGTGGCCCTAGCGGCCATCATCCCCTCAAAAATAGGGGGAGCAAAGCTCAAAACGGCGAGTTTTCGTCATCGGCGCAAAAAGGCCGTTTTGGGGCCGCGAAGTCTCCGTGAAAGTTGCAATGAATGCAATATTGGTGGATGTGCTGTGGCGGCGTTTTCAGTCCAAATGGCATAAATAGAACCAAAACGCCCACCAGACAGACAATATGCCATAGGCAATCAGCAACACCCCGCGATGCCAGAATCGGTTAAGGACCACGAACGCATAGCACCACAGGAAGATGAACACGTAAATGGGTCTAAAAGCCCACGAGGCTATTTAAGAAATAATTGTAGTGGCAGCAATAGGCATGGGAAAAGGGACCCTGGAGTAGCAACGTTGTGATGAGGTCAAACTTCAAGGCATTCAGAATGGGCCAAAGGACCCATTGAGTCACGGCTATAGCCATATACACAATGCAGCTCTTTGCGGCCCGTTCATATTCCAGATAACGGGCCCCAAAATAAACCGCCAACGGAAAGATGATGAAATTGAGCAGAACAAAGATCAGCTCTTTGATGTGCATCGCCCCCCATTTCCTTTTAGGCTAAGTCATTGATGCTCAACAGAATACGGCCTTGATGGTCTTGCCGGCCTTGGCGTCGGCGAAGGCCTTGTCCGCCTCTTTCAGTGAATATTTGCTAAGCATTTGGGCGAAAATGGGTTGCAGCTCCGGATGGGCGGCGAGGAAGTCCACGTAGGTCTTCAGATCCTGCATGGTGTACTGTCCGCTGCCGATGACCTGAAGGGCGCGGAACGTGATGAGATGGGGCTCGATGGAGACAGGGCCCCGGTCGGAGTACTGCCCCGGAACCAAATAGCGACCGCGGGTCCGCAGCAGCGAAAGGCCCAGGGGGAAGGCCTGCGGGGAGCCGCTGGTCTCGATGACGGTGTCCGCGCCGTCGCCTCGTCCCAATTCCACCGCCATTTCCGCGATGGCCTTGCGCAGCTCGTCGGGAGCCGTCTTGCGGAAATCGAAGAAGCGGTCCGGCTGCAGCGTCTGCGTCAGCTTGAGGCGTTCGGCGTTGGCGGCGGAGCCGATGACGGCTACCTGGCAGCCGTGGGCCTTTGCCCACGCCAGCGCGAAAAGCCCCACGGAGCCGTTGCCCTGAACGACCACCAGTTCGCCTTCATGAGTGCCGCCGCCGTATTCAAAGGCGCGGATGACAGTGGGGCCGCCGCAGGGGAACGCCGCCGCCGCCATGGGATTGACGGTCTCCGGCAGACGCACCAGATTCTGCAAAGGCGAGAAAAGATATTCACCATAGCCGCCGTGAAAATGGGGCGGCTCCTCCACGCTCTTGACATAGGTGACGCCGAAGGAAAGGCAGCTGGCGGTCTCGCCGCGCCTGCAGTTGAAGCATTTGCCGCAGGGAATGGCAACGCAGGCGATGGCCGTGTCGCCGACGGCGAGGGGATTGCCCAGACCGTCCATTGCCTTTGAATCGCCCAGAGCATCGATTTTTCCAATGAACTCATGGCCAAGGATTAACGGCATGTCCGGTATGCCCAGAAAGCCTTCATGGATATGGACATCTGTGCCGCAGATTCCGCTGGACACCAGCGTGAGTCCTGCCTGTCCCGCCGCCGGCGGAAGGATGGGAAACGCACGAAGGGAGAAGGGCTTTTCAGGACCATTGAAGATGACGGCATTTTTCTGCATCAGAAGTCTCCATTCATTGAGGGAATGTGGGATTTGAATTGGGAGTTAGTTGTCTAAGATATTGGTAATCAGTGACTTAGCTATAAATATTCAGAATATTGTTGGTCTTATAGCGTTGCCATGGCCGTGTTGCTGCTCTTTTGGGGCACGATGACATGTGGCCTTGCCTGTTGTTTCATAAATCATTCCATTTCAATGACTTGCAAAGTCAATCCCATAGCACCCCATGCCGCCGGAGACGATTTCGCCGTCGACGCCTTTGGAGCCGTCTTCCCGATAGGTTTGCGCGGCAGACACTTGCAGTGTCTTGTCTGTCAGGTTCAGCAGCCAATTTTGCCTCATGGATGGCAGCGCGAGAAGCTCCGTCAGACGGGAGGGGGCGGCGAGGATGGCACAACGCTGTCCTTCGGCCTCCACGAAGGCGGCGTCCACGGAGGACTGGCCGAAGAGGAAGCGCCATTTGCCATGGTTAAGGAGCTGACGGTGAGCATTGTAGAAATCGACGTAGAAACGGACGCATCGGCGCACGCCCTCGGAGAGTTGCTGTAAGTCCATGGAAATCATGGGGATGCCGACTAGCATGGCAATCATGTGCCGCGCCACGTTGCGCAGCTCTTCCTCTGGCGCCCAATAGGCGGGGTCCGCATGGACGGGAGCCAGACTGCCGATGGCCAGCCGGATTTCCGCCAGACGGCTGAAATTGAGCAGCCAGTCAAAGGGGGCGTCTCCGGCGCGGAACTGGGTGCCGTAGGCAAGCATGGCCGGCGTGGCGTAGCTTTGACGGAACTCAATGAGCGCGTTGGGGTTATCTTCCTTCAGACCATGGGACAAATCGCGGATGAAGGCCTCTGTGACGCGGCTGTTCGGCGCGGAGACGTCCGGAGGAACGGTGTCAAGAAAATCGACTTTCAGGCCGTCGAGGCCATAGTTTTTGGCGAGGGCCCGGAGCTTGGCCAGCAGCGCAGTGGTGTCCGCCTTGCGGAGATCCAACTGCAGCATGCCCTCATGGGCAGGCGAGATGGCGGCGTCTCCATAATCGGCCAACGCTTTGGAGTCCGTACCCAACAGGAAGGGGGCGACCCACAGCATATATTTCATGCCAAGTTCCTGCATGCGAGAGACATGGGAGCGGAAGTCCGGAAACTTTTTGGTGGAGAGCCTCCAATCGCCGATGGGGGCGTACCAGGTGGGGAGGGTTTGGGGGCTGACCCGCTTCATGTCATCGTAGCACCATCCGTCGTCCACGATGAGTGTGGTGAATCCAAGTTCCTTTGCTGCAATGCATTGTGACTCCACAATCGCCTGGGTGACGGCGGCGTGGGTGACGTACCATGTGCAGAAGACGGGATCCCATGCGGCGGCGGGATAGGCCAGGGGCGGCAAGGACAACGACCCGCGCCAATCCGCCAAGGCGTCCTGCCACTCCATGTCGCGGAAATCCAGCCACAGCTGGAAGGGGGAGGTCTGCGGCGATAGCGTGATGCGCCATGTGATCTCGTAGGTGCAGGCCTCCTGGTTGATGGCAAGCTGAATCTGCGTGTCGTCAATCAGGTTGGTGGTGGCGACGGCGGCGTGGAGGCGGCCGCCATGGTTGAACAGGGCGACAAAGGGGAAGTTCAGCTGGGCGCCGCTGGTCAGTGTCAGCCGCCACGGCAGACGGCCGACGGGGCCCGGGGAGCCAGCGTTGGTGTGCCACAGGTTATGGATGTCCACCAGCGGGATGGCGGTGGTGGCGGTGAGGGTTTCCGCATCCGACGGCGGCGTGATGTCAATTCGGTTCAGGGCCTTTGCCTGAAGCGTGATGCCGCCATGAATTCCGTTGGAGAAAGAGATGTCGAGTCGCATGGTAAAAGCTCTTTTACAATTGTTTAAGAAGGAAACGGAGGCCTTCCTGAATCCACTGATCCCAGAAGGACCATTCGTGCTTGCCGGGACCCTCTTCAAAGCGGAGACCGGGGAAATTCAGCTGCTGCAGGTGGTCACGAAGGCGCAAGTTACTGCGGTAGAGGGGGTCGGATGTTCCGCAGGCCATCATGATTTGGGGCGGCGGATTGTGGGTGATGGCGGTCTTGGCCAGCTCGAAGAGGTCGTTTTGCCGAGGAATCAACTCCTCCGGCGAGCCGAAAATCCAACGGTATTCATCGTTTTTGGAGAAGGTGCTGGCCACGGAGACCCATTCCCGTATGTCCGCCACGGCGGAAAGGGCCACGGCTCCCGCATAGCGGTCCGGACGCCGCAGCGCCAGCTTAAGGGCACCATAGCCGCCCATGGACAGGCCGGCCGCGAAGGTGTCCTCCCGCCGCGAACTGACGGGGAACAGGTTCTGCACGATGGCGGGAAGCTCCTCGGAAAGCATGGTCCAATATTGGGGGCCGCATTCCATGTCCGTGTAGAAGCCGCGGTCTCCATTTGGCATGACGATAACCACTTCATAATCAGCGGCATAGCGTTCAATGGAGGTGCGCCGCATCCAGATGGTGTGGTCGTCGCTCAACCCATGGAGCAGATAGATGACCGGGTAGTCCTTGCGACCGGAGCCGGAGCTGGCCATGCCAATCTGAGTCTGGGCTTTTTGAGGGACGATGACGTTCATGGAGCTGGCGCGCCCCAACACGTCCGAATGAAATTGGCATTGCAGAAAAGCCATGGCTTCCACCTCATTAAAGTTGTAAGTTGTTGATTCCTAATTATTTTACTTCTTTAGGTTGAAATTTATGTTCCCTGAAAGGACTGCATATGTCGTTTTCTGCCGCCCCTTCAGGGCTTGAACAATCGTAACCATCTGCCATACCCGGGGTTACGCTTGCCGCTTCGCGGCCACGCTTACCCCGGGCTGTGCTCCGCCGCCCCTTCGGGGCTGACGCGCGAACTGCAATGTCGTTTCGCAAAAATCATACTCTACCCTAATGTGGTATAATTCTTAATTTCTAATTTCAAATTTCAAATTTCAAATCTCAAATCTCAAATCTCAAATCTCAAATTTCTAATTTCTAATTCCTAATTCCTAATTACTTAAGTGGGTTTCCCTCAAATGGCCGTTCGCGGGTGAAATCTGGCATGAAGGCGTCATCGCCGCTCTCGGGTTGAATGAAGGCGTGGATGAAGCCCAGTTCCACGATGTGGCGGCAAACGGCGGCGTAGTCCTCCTGCGCCAGACGGTTGTCCAGAAAATGTCGTTCATGGCAGGCGGGCACGGGAATGAACTGGTTCATGACGGAAATGGGCATGCTTGGGCCGAAATGATCCGCCAAAAGGTCCAGAACCTTGAGCGAGTTGTCCTTCTGGCCAGGCAGCACAAGATGGCGGACCATGACGCCGCGGGAGGCGGTGATGTCGCCGTCGGGGTCGAAGGGGCGGAGGAAGCCCAAGGCGTCCACGGCGGCCTTCAGCGCGTCGAGGGCGATTTCGGGGTAGTGGGCGTCGCCCATGCAGCGCTGCGCCAGTTCGGGGTCGGCGAATTTGAAATCCGGCAGAAAAATGTCGATGAGACGGCATTGTTCGCGGACGGCGGCGGCGAGGGAATAGCCGGAGCTGTTCCAGAGGAACGGAATGTCAAAGCCGTTGTCCCGCAGTCGTTTGCAAAGCCGTTGAAGGTGGGGCCACCAGTGGTCTGGCGTGACGAAATTCAGGTTATGGACGCCTTCTCCGATGAGGCTGACCGCACTTTGATACAGCTCTTCGTCGGTGAAGAGGCGGCCGATGTGCTCATGGGAAATCTGGTGGTTTTGGCAGAAGAAACAGCCGCAGGAGCAGCCGGAGAAGAAGAAGGTCCCCGATCCGCGGCGGCCCGAAATGCAGGGTTCCTCCCCAAAATGGGGCAGGATGGCGCCAATGCGGCATTGGTCGGTTTCGCCGCAATAGCCCGTCTGGCCATCGACGCGGTTGGCGTGGCATTGGCGGGGGCACAGGGTGCAGGATTGATAGGCGCTTGGCATGGCAGGAAAGGGTCAGCGGCGGGGGCGGCCTCCGGTGCGGCGGCGGCCGGGAGTCAGGCTGTGGATGCCGCTGGAACGCACGTCGCTGTATGTGGATAGGGGAATTGCGGGTTCTTGGCTCTTGTAGGGGGCTGGACTGAAATTGACGTCGCTGCCGACCATGGGCTGGACGCCCTGCGGATAGACGCCGTAGACAGGGGCGGTGACTTCCGTTTCGGCGGACGATGTGGAAGATGACGACCAGACGGGCGTCTCTACTGATGGAGATTCTATAAGTTGTTGATTATCAATATGATATGAATTATCATCTGCTTGAGGAGGCGTTGAGGACCGTTGTTTCATCGTGTGGCGGATCAGCAGCAGGGTCAGCTCAAAGAGAAGCCATGACGGGACGCCAAGGCAGAGCTGACTGACGGCGTCCGGCGGGGTGAGAAAGGCGGAGAGGGCAAAGATGACCACCACGATGTAGGGGCGGGCCTTGCGCATGGTGTCCAGGCTGATGAAGCCGCAGATGACGCAGAAGTAGACCACAATGGGCAACTGGAACATGACGCCGAAGGCCAGCATGAGCATGATGGCCAGCCCCACGGTCTTGTCCACCTGCAGCATGGGCTGAATGTCCTCCGTGCTCATGCCATAGGAGAAGCGCATCAGCGCGGGAAAGACCCCCAACGTCGCCACGGCCACTCCAAAGATGAACAGCAGACAGCTGACGGCGGACAGGCGGGTGATGTAATACCGTTCGTTGGAATACAGCGCCGGCGCGATGAATTTCCAGATTTGGGCGACGACCCATGGCAGGGCCAGCAGCAGCGCCAGCAGAAAGCCCAATTTCAGGCGCACGAAAAATAGCGCCATGGGTTCCATGTAGTAGAAGCGGACATCCGGAGGGCAGGCATGGCGCTTAAGCAGCTCAATGGCCGGCTGCGCAAGAAGATAACCCGGAAGGGCGCAGACGGCAATGCCGATCAGGGAATAGATGATGCGAAAGCGCAGTTCCTCCAGATGGTCAAGAATGGACTGTTTTGGAGTATCCATGCTTGGTCATGGCCAGAAAACTGGCTTCCGTCATCCCTGCTTTGGCGGTTGCGAATCCTGTGGAGCCTGAGTCGGCTGAACCGGCTGCTGGGGCGCTTGTTGCGGCGTAACAGGCTGCTGCGCAATGGGTTGCTGCGGATAGGCGTTAGGCTGATCATTGTCCGCCGAAAGGATGTCGTTTTTGGCCTTTTTGAATTCGTTGGAGGCCTTTCCCAAAGAGCGGGCAATCTCCGGAAGGCGCTTTGCCCCAAAGAACAGCAGGATGATGAGGAAGATGACAATCAGTTCAGGAGTTCCAAGACCCATGTGTTGCATTCCTTATATTATATATATGGTATAGAAGAAAACGCGATGTTCAAGACATTAACGTAAAGTGCAATTGGGAAAGTTCAAGTGCAACGGCGTCAATTGCCCTCTGTCACAGGATTTTGGGGCCTCAATGGGGGAGCTGGAGTTTGGGAAGCAGGTCGTAGGCTTCCCGCGGCGTGTATTCGAAGAGGATGAAGCCGCGGACGTTGGCGGCGCGGGTGGCGTTGATTTGGCTGGAGAGCTCCCGCAGATCCAGCCGTTGGGTGGAGACGCCAATGCCGGGGAGCAGGACGTCTGGTCGGCCAACTTGCGCAAGTTGTTGCGCCAGTTGACCTTGGAACAGTGCGGTGGTCGCCTGGTAATTCATGGGTGTCAGGAAGTCGATGGACTTGGTCTGGAGCCAGGCGGTCCAATTCTGACCCACGGCGGTTTTGGCCGCGTTCAGGTCAGGGAAGACGGCGGCGGAGATGACAAGCTCCTTGCGGACGTTGCGGGCCTGGGCCGCCAGCTGGGAAACCAGCGAGGTGATGGTGATTTGGCGGAAAAGCTCCCATTCCTTTTGCAGGGGGCCGGAGCGGATGACGTCTGCCGGCCAGGAGGTCGCCTGCTGGTGGATGAAACGCTCAAAGCTCCTTCGGCAGGCGTTGCAGAAGCAGGAGGAGGTTTCGGGATAGCGGATGACATCCAGGTTGATGCCGTCGATGGGATAGCGTCCGGCCAGCTCGGCGACCACTTGATTGAGCAGAATCCGGTTGGCGGGATTGTTGGGGCAGAGCCAGGGCAGGGCGGCGCCGCTTTCGTTGAGCTGGAGTCGGCCGGCTTTTTGGAGGTCGGCGATGATGGGCTCCGGTGCGTCGGCGACGCTGAGGCAGGACATCCACACATGGAGCTTAAGTCCATGGCGGCGACAGGCTTCCAGACAGGCCTGAAGGGCGTTTTCGGGAGAGAAGGACGGCAGGTGGCCGCTGGGGTAGGCGGTTGCATAACCTGTTGTCATATTAGGGAATACGGCATTGATTCCCGCATTTTTCAACAGCGTGGCGGTGGCGTCCCACGACTGGCCGGGCAGGCCGCCGCGGTTGCGCATCCAGACGGCCCGCATTTCATCGGCGCGGATGGTGACTGGTTGTGCAAATGCTTGAGTACCAAGTAGTTCGCGACCAGTTATGGCCATGGAGATGGAATCAGGATAATTTCCGTTGTTGTAGGCCAAAATGGCCTTGTTGATGTAGGGGAAGGCAACGGTCCGTCCCATGGGGCAGTCCTCATAGCGCTGTTTGGCGTCATGGATGCGGAAGAAGGCGGCCTTGGGCCACACCTCCGGAACGTGGCGGGCGGCCATGGCGGCCAGCGTGGCCGCTCCATTCATGGGGTCCTGATTCAGGTAGACGTGAGTCATCCAGAAGCCATGTCGTGTTTCCACAATGGCGGGATAGGGGGTGGCCTTGCCGGAACTTTCCGCCCACCAGGCAACGGGATGGAGCCCCGTGGGGTTGATTTGGAGGAAGGCGGAGGACTGCTGGCGGAAGCCTTTGGCAAGAGGCAGCTGGGCCGTGGGCAGGATCCCGCCGGGCTGGATGGGCAGCTGTGCCCCTTTAAGAAATTGCCCCTGAGGCAGTTGCATGAATGTGGCCAAAGGCTTTGGAAGGCTGTGGAAGGCGCAGATTTTTCCGCCGAGGCGCATGTAGTTGAGCATGGCGTCGATTTGGGCGGCGGGGGCGGCGGTAGGATAGGCGAAGAAGGCGAAGGGGCTGGCCTTGAGGCGGGACGGAACACAGTCCGCCTCATCGATGACGGTGGGGAAGAGGCCCAGGCGGGAGAGGGAGTTGCCGATGTGGCGGGCGTATTGCATGGCCTCTTTGCCGTTGGTTCGCACGATGGCCAGCGGGGCGTTGGAGCCCAACAGGGTGATGGCCGCGAGGCGGATGCCCAAGGGGCCGGGGGCGTTCTTCCAGGCGGCGATGCGCAGGGTGCGGCAGTCGTTCCATGAATTGGCCTTGCCCTCGGGAAGGAATTCCGTCTTGGGGATGATGATGTCCTCCCACCGTCGGTTTCCTGAGGGCGAGAAGGTGGCGGAGTACCAGGCACCGCCGGTCTTGAAATAGACGTTGAACTGACGGGCCAGTTGGGGATTGGCGCAGAACAGACGGAGATGGATGGCGGCCAACGTGGAAAGGTCCTGTCCCACAGGGAAGTCCCAGCAGGCGCGGGTGGCCTCCGCGTCGGAGAAGTCCGCCTTCAGCTCCAGGCCGGTTTGCCCTTCGAGCTGAAGCAAGGTCGGCGGGAGGGCCGCCCCGCTGGTGGAGGCGCCGGCCAACGCGCGGGCGGGATCCAGCGGCATGGCTTGGGGGAAGGCTTCCAGAATCGAGGCGTGAGCCTGATGAAGCGGCGCTAATGCCAACAGCGTCAAGAGGATAAGAGAACGGATGGGGTTATGGAGTCGATGAAGGGTCATGATGCATGATGCCTTCCGGCGGTATGGAGCAGAAGTTGCGCCGCCTGGCTTCCCCAGGCTTGCCAGGAGCGGGTTTGGACGTGTCGCCAACCGGCTTGGCGGCATTCCTGCCGCAGGCTGCTGGAATGGAGAAGGCGAAGCAGGGTTTGGGCAAGGGCGGCGGCGTTGGCGGTCTCAAAGGCCAGGCCGGCCCCGCCGGCGGCTTCGCAAAGCGCGGGGTGGGAACTGTGGATGACCGGGGTTCCGGCCGCCATGGCCTCCAGCACGGGCATGCCGAAGCCTTCGCAGCGCGACGGGACGATGTGGGCGAAGGCATGCTGATAGTATGCAGGTAGTTGGGAACTAGGGATTTGCGAAAGCCAGACGATGGTGCCCGGCCCCGGCCAGTGGCGAAGACGCTGTAGCAGAGGGCGGGATTTCCATGCGGCCCGTCCAATGACCACCAAGGGCATGCGCAGGGTTTCGGCGCAGGATGCATAGGCGTCCAAAAGGGTAGGCAAGTCCTTCTTCGGTTCGATGTTGCTGACAAAGAGGAGGTAAGGACTTCCTGCCGGAAGTTGGGGGACATGGGGGTAGGGGGCTGGTTGGGAGAAGAAGGCGGCGTCCACGCCCAGCGGGATGACGGTGATGCGCGAGTAGTCGATGCCAAGGACGGCGTTCAGGCGTTCGGCCACATGGCGGGTGGAGACGATGTTCATGGCGGCGTTGCGAGCGCTTTTTGGTAATAACATCCTCATATGCAATGCGTTGCGCCATGAGCAGTATTCGGGGTGCTCCAACGCGATGATGTCGTGGACATTCAGTACATAGGGTACGGGACAGCGGAGGGGCGCGGTGTAGGCGAAGGCGTGAAGGGCTTCCGCCTCAAGGACTTGCAGCCGTCGCGGCAGCAGAAGCTGTTGCCATGCCATCCGTCCCGCCACGGAATGAGCCCAGCCGGGCAGCGCCACGGCACCTTCAAGTTGCAGAAGCTGAGCATCTTGCGCAAAGACAACAGGGGTCTCGTTGGACAGCGCGGCGACCGCCGCCATGATTTCATGGCGGACAGACAGCTGGACTCCCGAATAGGGGGCCCTTGCTATGGTGCCGTCCAATACAAGCGTCATCGCCTTGTCGCCTTGTAAATGCTCCTAACTAATTGCGTTGGAATGAGTTGTGAAATTTGTGGCGGCCGCCTTCCCATGCAGGACGGACTCCAGCGCCTCCCACACATCCTGCGGCGAAATTCTCTTTAGGCATGCGTAGGCGTCCTCTCCGTTCCGCTGGCAAGTCCGTTGGAAACATGGGCGGCAGGGCTCTTGTGAGACGCAGAGATGCCATGGCGCCCCAAGGGGACCCGTGCCCACGGGATCCGTGGAGCCGAAAATGGCGACTCCGGGGGTTCCCAACGCCGCCGCAAGGTGCATGGCGCCGCTGTCATTGGCGACCACAGCGCGGGCGGCGGCCAGAACGGACATGAGTTGCGGGAGGGAAGTCCGTCCTGCAAGATTCAGGGCTCCAGTGGTTTGGGCGATTTCATCGCAGACGGGGCGCTCCTTTGCCGCCCCCACCAGCACGATGGAAAGGCCGGCGGTCTTCAGCCGTTTGGCCAGCTCCATGAAATGGTTTCCGGGCCATTGTTTGGCGGGACCGAACGCGGCTCCGGGTGCCAGGGCAACCCATGGGCCGTCGGCCACGCCCAAATCGGCGGCAAGTTGCGCATCCACTTGCAGCGGAGGGCATTGCGTATCCCATGAAAGGGCCCCCAAGGCGGAGACCAGCTCCAGATAGAAGGAAAGTTGGTGGAATTGGCCCACGCCCTCGCCACGTTTCCACTCCGGCAGCCTGTGGGTCAGCAGCCAGCTGCGCAGCCGTCCTTCACGGCCAATGCGGACGGGAATGTGGCAGCGCCACACATCCAACGCCGCGCCAAGGGAGTTAGGAAAGACGACCGCCACTCCGGGGGCGCAGGCCTTGATGCATTCGATTTCGCCGATGCCGATGCGCTTGCCGGACATGCCGATGACCTCATCGACCCAAGGGCAGGCATCCCAAATTGGCGAAAGTTCTAATCTGCTTAACACGAATAACTTACAATCTTTCGGAAGCAACTTCTTCAGTTTGTAGGCGGCGGGAAGGGTCATCATCACGTCCCCCAGCCAGTTGGTGGCCCGCAGCAGCACGCCGTTCTTCCAGTCGGCAATTGCCACGGGCTTGAGAGGAAGGTCTGGCTTGCGGAGGATGGGATGACGGAGCGCTTCCATGACGGCGTCTCTCTATTTTCCAAGCTCGATGGAACGGTCTCTGGCGGCGATGACCACGTCGCGGAGCATGCCGCGGAAGTCCCTCTGCCGCATGACCTCCAGGCCGGCGAAAGTGGTGCCTTTGGGGGAAGTGACGGCGTCCCGAAGCTCATCGGGGCTGCCTTCCTTTCGGCTGAGCATTTCCGCCGCCCCCGCGATGGTCTGCAGCGTCAGTTCCGTGGAGAGCGCCTCGTCAAGGCCCACGGCCTGTCCGGCCAGAACCATGGCTTTGGCCAGTTCGAAGACATAGGCGGGGCCGCTGCCGCTGAGGGCGGTCACCGCGTCCAGCAGGGACTCGTCCACTTGCCGCGCCAGACCGGAGGAGCCCAACAAGTTGGCGACGAAGGCCGTGTCTTCTGTAGTCGCCTCTGGTCCAGGGGCATAGCAACTGGCTCCCTGGCCCACCATCAGCGGCGTGTTGGGCATCACGCGGACCAGTCGGCCCGTGCCTGTCAGCCGTTGGAGCTTTGACAGAGGGACGCCTGCGCAGATGGAAATGACCAACGTATGGGGCGCAAAGGCGGGAAGTCCTCCAAGGGCGGTTTCCAAATGCTGCGGCTTGACGGCCAGCAGAATGCGGTCCGCCTTCGCCACCGCCTCCGTCGCGTCCGCCAGACAGGGGATGCCAGTGGTTTTTGTGAATGCATTTCTTGCATTTTCTGAAATGTCGTAGGCCAGAACCTCCTCATGGGTGGCGTTGCCTCGAACATAGCCCGCCGCCAATGCAGTGGCCATTTTACCTGCGCCAATGAACAGTAACATCGCTTTTGCTCCACTATATATAAATGGAATTAGGAATTAGGAATTAGGAATTAGGAATTTGGGGATGGAATTAGGAATTAGGAATGGAATTAGGAATTAAACTATGGGGCTAGAGGAGATGGCGTCGAACGGCGTCAAAGAGGAAGACGGTGGCGGCTTGGGCGGCGTTGAGGGATTCCGCCTGGCCGGGCATGGGAATGGTGACGCCGCGGCCCAGTTCGGGGTGGCTGATGCCATTGGCCTCGTTGCCGATGACCAATGCGCTGTTGCGGAGGTCAAAGGCGTCGTCGAAGAGGGAGAGTTCCGCGTGGGGCAGAGTGCACCACAGCTCCCGTCCGCCAAGTTCCAGAAGGCAGTCCCGTGCGTCCGCCAAGCTGTCGAAGCAGGGGAGGGACAGCGCGGAATGAGCTCCCATGCCCGCGCGGACGACTTTTGGCGCGTAGGGGTCGCCGCCGCCTTTGATCCACCAGACGGACGTCAGTCCCACGGCCCATGCGGTTCGCAAAATAGTGCCCACGTTGCCCGGCTCCGACACGCCGTCCAAAATCAGGCAGAAGGGCTGCGGCAGCGCCGTGGGCCGTGGCCAATTCGGCCGACGGAGCACACAGCAAATCCCTTGGGGGTGCTCCGTCTCGGAAAGGCGGGAGAACTCTCCGTCCGTCAGCCAGCGGATGGATTGTCCGTCGGTCAGTTGGCTGCATAGGGGCCACCAGTCCCGCTGACGGCAGGATTCCGCGCAGTAGATGTCCTCTATCCAATCTGGACAACGGGTCAGCGCCTCGTGGCAGCAACGCCATCCCTCCATGAGGAAGGACGGCGTCTTTTTTCTGCCGTGGCGGTCAGCAAGCCCCGCCAGCCTACGCTGTTCCTGATGCGTCAGCATGGTTATTTGTAAGATATTGTATTGCAATGAGTTGCAGAATCGGAGACCGATTTGGCCGCTGGTTCTGCCGCAGAGTCAGAAGGTGCCGAAAGAGCCGGCCAGGCTGGTGCTGGCGTTCTCGTCGGTGACCTTCTTGTAGGTGGAATTGGCGATGAGTCCCTTCAGATGGGCCTCGTAGGCGGCGCTGTCCAGCGGCAGTTCCACCTTTTTGCCGGTCATCAGAGAATATTGCATGGCATTGGCCAGCTCCACGGAATGGATGCCTTCCTCCGCCGGCGCAATCAGCGGCGCGCCGTCCAAAATGGCCGCCACGAAATTCTTCTTGATGCCGATATGCTGTTCGCCGCCGCCGTGGACAGGAATCTCGATGTTCCACACTTCCGGAGTCCCGAAGCGGTTCTTGGAGGTTTTGTTGTACTCCGCGGAGTCCTGTTCGTTGCGGACGAAGCGCAGACGGACAGAAGCGGAGGTGTCCACAACCAGTTTGCCGCGGGTGCCGGCAATCTCCAGCCGGTTGGTTCCGGGGGCCTCGCCCGTGGTGGTGATGAAGGCGCCGACCGCGCCGTTTTCATATTCAAACAGGGCGCTGACGTCATCTTCCACCTCGATGTCGTGGTATTTGCCCAAGCCGCCGATGGCATAGACGGTGGAGGGCATGCCGCCCAGCCATTGGAACAGGTCCAGATTGTGGGGGCACTGATTGACGAGGACGCCGCCGCCTTCTCCTGCCCAGGTGGCCCGCCAGCCGCCGGAACGGTAGTAGGACTCCGGTCGGAACCAGTTCGTGATAATCCAGTTGGTGCGCTGAATCTTGCCCAACTCGCCCTTTTGGATGATGTCGTGCATTTTGATGTAGGCGGGGTCGGTCCGCTGGTTGAACATGGCGGCGAACTTGATTTTGGGATCCGTGTGGGCGGCGATGAGACGCTCCGCATCCGCCTTGTGGACGGAAATCGGCTTTTCCGTCAGCGTATGGATGCCGTTCTGCAGCGCGTCAATGCCGATGGTGGTGTGGAAATAGTGGGGCGTGGCGATGAGCACTGCATCCACCAGACCGGAGCGAATCAGTTCTTCGCTGCTCTCGAAGGCTTTGATGTTCGGATACTTAGCGAATTTCGAGGGGTCAATGTCGCAGATGGCGGTCAGTTCGCAGCGTGGAACCTTTCCCCCCAGAATCTGGTCGGCATGGGAACTGCCCATGCCACCGATGCCGATGATGCCGAGACGTACCTTGTCCATATTTTTTTACTCCTTGATTATAAACGAGTTATATTGATTGTTGCGAGACTCTTCCCCGCTGTGTCCTGAACGGGATTAAAGGGCTTCCAGAGTCTTCTTCAGATCGGCGGCCTGATGGAGGCCCACCATCTGTTTGGCAAGCTTCCCGTCCTTGAAGATCAGCAGGGCGGGAATGGCGGTGATGGAGAAACGGCCGGCCAGGCTGGCATTGTCGTCCACATTGACTTTGGCGATGGCGACGCTTCCCTTCATCTCCTCGGCAAGGGTTTCCAGTATCGGTCCCTGCATGCGGCATGGGCCGCACCAAGGCGCCCAGAAGTCCACCAGAACGATGCCGTTGGCCGTGACTTCCGCGAAATTCGCTTCTGTGCATTCAATGATAGCCATGTGCTGCTCCTTTTTTGTTGTCCGTCGCCTTTTTGGCGCAGGGTTTTATTCCTCTTCCGGAGTTCCCGCCAGTTCGGCGAGCATGTCATCCGGCAGTCGTGTGATGGCGGAAATGGTGACCTGGTCACCGGCGGGCATGGTGATGGTGTCTCCGATCTTGCTCCACATGAGGACTTTGCCCAAGGGGGTGTCGTAGGGGATCATCTTGCGCTCCGGAGCACCATCGAAGAGGCCAAGGAGGTAGAAGGTCTCCGTGTGGCCGTCCTCGTCATATTTGAGCTCCACGCAGGTGCCGGGGATGGCCACTCCCGTGACCTCCACATCGGCGAAGGTGGTGGTCTTGGTCTCGTTCAGGCTGTCCTCCAGCTCGTTGCGGCGGTTGTTGAGAAACACCTGCTGCTCTTTGGCGAATTTGAATTCGGAGTTCTCGCGGAGGTCTCCATAGCCACGGGCATGCTCGATGGCCGCGATGTTTTCGGGAATGAGCACGTTGATGAGGTGAGCCAGTTCCTCCTTGCGGCGCTGATAGCTGGCCAGGGAGGTCAGCTTGCCGACGGAGCGGCGCTGTGTCGTCACATGGCGTTCCTCCACGTCGTGGATGTATTGCGGATAATGGCGCACGATTTTCACGAGCAGGCTCTGGCGTTCGCCCGCGTCCAGAAGAGGAAGCCGCTTGACGCAGCGGACCAGCCCGATGACGGCGGAGTGGTCGCCCTGAAGCATGACCTGCTTCTGGAAGCTTTCGTCGTCCAACAGCAGATGTTTCATGTCCCGCTGTGCCTTGAGGTAATTGCCTCGCACTTCCTGCTGCAAGGTCTTGAAGAGCAGATGGGCGTCGGAGAGATAGGTGTCCTTCATGTCCTGATATTTGGATTTCCACAGCCAGAGCAGCAAGTCCGCGCTGACCCGTGCGCTGGCGAGGGCCTCGCGGACCTTTTGGGCGAGAATCTCCTTCGTGTCTTTGTCATTGAGCAGCTTCTCCGTCTGGATCCACAGGCGGTAGGGAAGATGCAAGGTGTTCTGCGCCAAATACTCCGCGCCTCTGGCCGTCAAGGTGACCTTGAACCAGAAGGGCACCAGTTTGCCGGGCATCTTGTCGGTGATGTCCGCATAGACATCCGTATGGTTCCAGACATGGGCGTCCGGAGCGACTTTGACAATGGTCTGCTCAAGCCAGGCCGCCTCGTTGTCGGCAAGATGCTGAAGGATGGCCAGCGCCAGCGAGAAGCGGTCGCATTGGTCGGGGCGGACGCTTGCGTTGGTCAGAATGGTGGTGACGTTGTCCAGATTGGGGGCGTCACTCAACGCAAGTGTGGTGAGGTTCTTGAGGCGTTCGGAGAGCTCCAGCATGCTTCGGCTGGTGTCCCAACGCAGAGCGTTGCCGGAAGCGGAGCGGGAGGCGGGTTTCGCCGCCGCCTGCCGTGCCGCCTGCTCCCCGTTCTCCAGTCGTGTGATTTCGGACTCGGCCATGCCGCTGGCCGCCAGCATGGCATGGATGCGTTTGGAGTCAAAGGGCGCAAGGGACAGCACGCTTTCGGCCACGGCCGCCTGATACTCCGCCGCCGTCTCCGGCCGCTTGACTTCCTTCTTCGCAAGCAGGTCGTTGAGGAAGGACGGAGCCTTGACCAGCAGGTTGTTTTCAAAGAACGTCTTCAGCGGCAGGGTTTTACGACGCTCGAATTGAATCTGCACCTCGTTGTTCAGGTCGTCGACGGCGATGACGGTCCCCAAACCCAGTTGGATGTCATGGCAGCGGACCCCGCTTTTGAGCACCTTCATCATGGCCCACGCCTTGGCGACGGCGCTCATGGGAACGTGGGTGTCACGGAGGCACAGCGCGTCGGAAAGCCCCATGGGGTCTCCATAGGTGAAGGTCTGCCGAGCCAGCGCCGCATAGCGGTCCCGCATGGTCACGCTGTCAAATTCGGCGTTCAGCATGGCGGCCAGCAGGCGGCGGGCCTCGTCTCCGAGCTGCTTGATGTCCATTTTGTCACAGACCAGCTCCAGACCCTTCTGCCAGAACAACTGCACTTCCTCCGCCCACTGCCCTTTGGGAAGCTTGTCGGCGCGGTTCAGGACATTGGCCAGCTCTCCCAAGGCGGAGGCGTCTCCGCCGGCGGCGGCGACAAAGAGGTTTTCAAGGGAGGCGTCACAGGATGCGTAGTTTTTTTCCACAGACATAATGATCACAACTTTTCCAATTGATATGGGATTGTTCCCGCCATGGCGGCGTGAATGGATAATGGATTATTTCACGAGGGATTTCAGGTTCTCCGGTTCATTGGCGATGAGATAGTTGCGGTGAACGTTCTCAATGATGGCCTTGGCCTCGCCCACCGACCAGATGTGGGCGGTCTCATAGGTCCCGCTTTCATCAATCCGCTTGGGCAACAGGCTTTCCCCTGCATAGAAGCCGTCCACGACAACGGCGATCTTGTTGCCGCTCCGATAGCCGGTGACCTGCTGCCAGAGCCGACGGCCGGAGGCGTCAATCTTCAGTTTGATGCCGGCGTGGACGCCATCGTCGTCCGGAAGCAGCTCCGCGCTTTCAAAGCGATGCCAGTCCAAGATGGGCAGACTGCGGACAACGCGGGTCTGGCTGCCGTCCGCGGTGGACACTTCCGTGATCAGAAGGGTCTTGACGTGCTCTCCGGGGTCCACGAACTCGTGGAGGCTCACGGCGAAGACTGGCTCCGGATCAATGTGGTTGCAGCCGACCATGGTCAGCAGGACACCCGCCGACAGCAGGAGGAACAGGAGGGAAGAAAGGGATGGAAATTGGAGTTTCATGGTTGGAACCTTCGGGACGAAATGGTCAAATCTCCTCGAATTTTCGGTAGAAGGTGGCCAGACTGACGCCCAGAATTCGGGCGCTTTCCTCTTTGTTGCCACCACAGTCCGAATAGACTTTTCGAATGTATTCGCGTTCGCAGTGCCTCAAATAGGCCTTCAAGGTCATGCCGGCGCCCACGGAGGCGGAGGGGGGAAGGGGGGAGGCCATCGGCGCCGTGGGGGCGACGGGCGTTGGCTGCAATCGGCGGATTTCCTCCGGAAGATCTTGTGCATCAATGCGATGCGGATTTCCTCCGGCCATGGTGTCCGCCCGCAGCAGCACATTCTCCAGCTCCCGCACATTGCCCGGCCAGCCATAGTGGGAAAGGCATGACAGCGCCTCCTCCGACAGGGTGGCAGGGGAGACTTCTCCGTCGTTGCCGCGCGGCGCCAAAAGGTGTCGCGCCAGCAGCGGAATGTCCGACGGCCGTTCCCGCAGCGCGGGGAGCCGGATGGGAAAGACGCTGAGGCGATAGAAGAGGTCTTCGCGGAAAAGCCGCTCATGCATGAGCTTCTCCAAATCTTCGTTGGTGGCCGCAATCACGCGGACATCCACCCGAAAACTGGCCACGCCGCCCACGGGGCGGATTTCATGCTCCTGCAGAACCCGCAGCAGACTGAGCTGCATGGACACGGGAATTGACCCCACTTCGTCCAAAAACAGCGTGCCGCCGTCCGCCGCCTTGAAAAGACCTTCCTTGTTTCGGACGGCGCCCGTAAAGGCCCCCTTTACATGTCCAAACAGCTCGGACTCCAGCAGATTGGCGGGAATGGCCGCGCAGTTGACGGCCACAAACGGCGCGGCCGCCCGCGGGGAGCATTTGTGTATTGCCCTCGCCACCAGTTCTTTGCCAGTTCCGCTTTCACCCCGCACCAGCACCGTCATCTCCGTGGGGGCAATGCCCTCAATCTGACGGTACACCTCCTGCATCTTCGGGTCTTCCCCCACCAATGTGCCAAAATGAAGCCGTGGGGCGTCAGGGGAGGTGGAAGAGGCGGGGGCAGGGGTGGAAACGGATGTGGCGCGTTCCGCAGACGACTTTTCCAAAATCTGACGGGTCAGATGCTGCATGTCGGACATCTTGATCGGCTTGGCCAATTTCGCGATGGCACCTCGGGACATGCCTTCGTCGGCCAACGCCATTTCACCATATTGAGCCAACATGACGACGGGAACCGGCTGGGGGAGGGAGGAGGCCAGAGACAAAATATCCGTTGTCTGCCGTTCAGAAGCCCAAAGTCCTGCGTTGCAGAAACAAAGCTCCCACTGGGACGTGCGCATCTGTTCTGCCGCCTCCGAAATGTCGGTGGCGATTTTGACCCGACAGTCCATAGCGCGGAAAAAAACCTTCAGGACCTCTGAAAGGTTTTCATCATTTTCAATGATGAGTATCCTGCCCTTCACAACGTTCCTGTCATTGCCGAGATGAATGCCCATGGACGAACAGTCCATCGGAAATCAATGTTTACATAACCTCCTATAATGTAGTCAGTGATGGCAAAATCGCAAGCAGGCATGGCTCATTTGGCGGCAAAATCCGGCAAACATGGGAGGGCACGGCGACTCCGCGCCGCTGATGCCCCCTTTCGCCTCTGCTGTTCGGCGTCCCACGTCATGGGTCATGGCTTATGTCATGCGCCAAATTGTCTGTGTCATGGCTGTTGTCATGCGCCAAATTGCCCGCGTCATGGCTTATGTCGAATGTTAAGTTGCTTGTGTCAAGCATCTTAGCTTATACTGAAGGATGCCGATGGCGAGTCTTTTCCACCCTATTTGATGGCCTTTTGCCGTTGCTTTTCCTCCTTCAGGAGCTGTTTCTGCCGTTCTTTCTCTTCCTTTTGAAGTTGTTTCTGCCGTGCCCTCTCCTCCTTTTGCAGCTTGGCTCTCAAGGCTTTCTCCTCATCGCTCATGAAGAATCTGGGGGCCTCAAGCTGATTCACGCCAGGTCCGGTCAGCGTGCTTCGGCCATTGCCGCCCTTATGCAGCTCAATGCGTGTGGGAATGCGCTCCTGCAACCGCTCCGCATGGGTGATGATGCCGACCAGCTTGCCGTCGCCCTTGAGTCGGGAAAGGGTGTTCATGGCCTCTTCCAACTCATTGCCGTCCAACGTGCCGAATCCTTCGTCCAAAAACAGGCTGTCCACTTTGAATCGTTCTCCCACCATGCTCGCGAGACCGAGAGCGAGCGCCATGGAGATGACAAACTGCTCGCCGCCAGAGAGGTTTTGGCTGGTGCGGAGGTCTCCGCCAAGCTGGTTGTCGATCACGTCAATCTCCAGGTTGTCGGATTCCTGATGGGAGCACATCTGATAGCGTCCGCCAAGCATCGTGCGGAGCTGTTCATTGGCCTTGACGAGCAGGTTGTCAAAGGTGTATTTCTGCGCCATCATCTTGAAAGCCCTGCCATTTGTGCCGCCGAGCCATGAATTCAAATTCTTCCAAAGGGGTTCAAGCTTTTGGGCGGCAGCGATTTCCTTCAGCAAATCCCCCATCTTCTTCAGATTGTCTTCATTGGTCAAAAGCTGCTGGTTGATGCCACCTCGCTCTTCCGCAAGTTGCTTCCCTTTCGCCTCCAATTCGCTTTTTTCCGTTTGGGTGGCCTGCACATCAAAATCCTCTGACAACTTCGCCTTATGCGTCTCAAATTCTGTTTTGAGCCGCACGAGTTCCTTGGTCAGCGTTTCACGGCGCGTCTTCAGAGAGGTCTCCAGGGCTGTCAGCTTTCCAAATTCCTCTTGGGGAAGGCGGCTTGCAAGGAATGCCTCCATGCTCATCTCGTTGTCCGTCAAGGCGTTAGCCAAAAGCTCCTGCTTCTCCTCCAACACGGGCTTTCGGGCCTCCATGGCCGTTTGCAATTGTTCGCATGCTTTTTGGGCGTTTTCCACGTTTGTCTTGGAGGAAGCCGCCTGTTTTGCTGTTTGCATTTTGGCTTCGTTCGCGGTGTCCGTCGCCTTTTGAAGAGCCTTCCGTTCGTCTGATGTTTTGTGTTCGCCGTATTTTTCTTTGCGGTTTATCGTCTTGGCATCTATTTCCTTCTGCAAATTCTCCTTGTTTGTCTGTTCCGCGGAAAGATTTTGGCGATTGACGCCCAGCTCGCCGTCAAGGGCCGCCACCTTCTGAAGGTGTGCTGCACGCTGCCTCTCAAAGCCTTCAACCAGAGCCTTTTGGGTCATGTATTCCGTCATGCGCGACTGGATTTCCTTGGGAAGCGCCAAATTCTTCCCCAAATCGAATCCGAATTGCTTCATGTCTCCGTGAAGGGCGGTCTCGGCGTCGTCGTAACGGCTTTGCCGTTCCGCCAACGTCTTTTGCGTTTCCTCCAATTGTCTGCGCTTGTCTTCCGCCGTTTTGCGCTTCAGTTCCAATTGTGCAAGACTGCTCTTCAGCTCCATTTGGATCTTTTCCAAGGCATGAGTCGCATTTTCGACGCCTCGGGCGGTCACTTTTGCTTTATCATATTGCCCCTTAATGGTTTCCAACTTCTTTTGCGCCTTGATCAAGTCAGGCATCTCATCGGAGGGCAGCTCTCGATAGGGATGGTGCGTGGAACCGCAGACGGGGCATTTGTCCCCTTCATGGAACGTGCCTAACACTTCTTTCGGATTCAGGGCCTGCAGCAAAGAAACCACCTTCTGCTGTTCGTTGCAGTCTTCCTCCAGTTCTTCAAGAGTCTTTCCGCCCATGAGCGACTTCAGCTCATCGCTTGCGTGCTGCAATGCCGTCGTCTTCTCGGCCTCTTTCTCCCGCGTCTTTTCGATGGCCTTCGAGTCGTCCGTCACTGCTTTTTCAGCTTCCGTAAGTGCCGTTATTGCAAGCTTTTCCTGCTCATGGAGGTTGGTCAACTCCTTCCCGTCCTTCTTCAACGACGTGAGCGTAACTTTCCACCCCTCGATTTTGTTCTCCAGGTCCTGGTCCTGTGCATGTTCCTGCAAATACCTTTCCGCCAATGACTTGGAATCATCAAGCTCCTTTAGGCTCTTGGCCAGTTCGGCACGCTGCGCTTCGCTGTCCTTTATGTGAGTGGAAAGGGTGAGACATGTCTTTTTGGAGGCGGCAAAGTCCTTTCTTTTCTGCTCAATCTCGCGGTCCAGGTCATCGATTGCCTTGAGTTCGATCTCGCGGCTCTCCTGAGTTCCCTTTGCCAGCAGAAACTGTTCTTCCGCCTCTTGACTCGCTTTCGCGGCATTATTCGCCTCCGTCTGCAATTGGGGGAGTTCGCCGTTTGTCTTCTCAAAGGAGCTTTTGTCACGTTCCTGCTCTTCCGCACATTTTTTATGCTCTTCAAACGCAGGGACAATCTTCTCGGCGACCCGCGCCGCCTCCAGACGCGGCTTTTCCTGCTCAAAAGCCGTTTCTTCCGCCGTAAGGTCCTCGTCTTCCTTTTCTTTGCCTTTCAGAGTCGCCTCGCATTTGTCCTTGGCTTCCACAGTCTTCAGAAGCGCCTCCACGGCCTTGAGTCTGCCGCTGTTTTTCTCCTCTTCGTCTTGAATGGCCTTCAGTCGGTCATTTTTCTCTTGAACCGCCTCTTCTGAAAGTATGGAAATCCCTTCCTGCCGCAGTTTCAGGTTTTCCAGTCGGTTTGTGAATTCATCATACATGCCCTTTATCTGCTTGCCGATATTGGAGTAAATCTGTGTCCCTGTGATATTCTCCAAAATGGCGGAGCGCTCCTCCGTATCCGCCTTAAGGAAGGCATTGAATTTCCCCTGGGCCAGCAAAATGACCTGACGGAACTTCTTGAAGTCCAGTCCGAGCAACTCAATGACCTTGGCCTTCTTTGCTGTGGTGCCCTCCCTTTTCTGAGGTCCGTTCTCCTCCCATTGAATCCAGCTGTTTTTGCCTAAGTCGTTGTCGAATTTCCCTTTGTTTTCACTCTTGGTTTTCGCCTTCAATGCGGAATAGGCGGTGTAGTCGACGCCATTGATCTCGAAATTCAGCTCCGCCATGCATTCCGTCGTTCCCCTGCTGGCAATGGCGGCGCGCATGTTTTCCATGCGGTCAGTCTGGTCATAGAGGGCGAAGGAGATGGCGTCCAAAATTGTCGTTTTGCCGCTGCCGGTCTTTCCGATGATAGCAAATAGCGGATTGTCAAGATATTCCGGATTTTGGAAGTTAATCTCCCATTTTCCGTAGATGGAGTTGATGTTCTGTATCGTCAACTTCTTGATTTTCATGGACTTCCCCCCTTCTCAGGCTTTGTTCACGTCTTCCGTTTCGCTTGCCTCAAGCGCTTCGCGGAATCTCGCCACATACCAGTCCTTTTCCTCCTGGGGAATCAGCGGTTCGCCGCCCTCCGTCGACGGCTGCGCCGCATGGTCCAAAAACTCCTTGAAGAGGCTCTCGGGAGTCATTTCGGTCAGAACCTTGCCTTGCGTGGGGATTTGCACGTTTGGATTAGGGAGCCGGTTTTTGCAGAAGACAATGTCCAGACTGCTGTCCTCTTCGAGAAGCATGGTCAGGTGGTTCTTCAAGTCGGGATAGAAGAGGCCGGTGTTCTGCACCGACACCCACAGCCTTTTCGTGGCGTCCTTTGGCCGCTGTCTGTCAAGCTCAAGCAATCCTGTCTCCAACTCGTTGACTGTGCCCTCCAAGATGGACATTTCGCACTGCTCTGGCACCTCTTCTGGCGGGATGGGCAGGCACTGAACCTCCTCTGGCTTCTCGGAATCCCACAGCACGAACTCGCGTCCCTTTTTGACCTCCGCAAAGCTCATTTTCATCAGGGAGCCGGAATAGCGCACCTTCTCCAGATTGCTAACCTTTTGCGGCTGATGGAGATGCCCAAGCGCAAAATAACTGATTTTATCCAAAGGCAACTTCTCCATGTGGATGCTGTGGAGAGTTCCCCGCGACGTCGTATCGTCCGACACACGCCCCCCGACGGCGAAAAAATGGCCCATCGCCACGATGGGAAGCGCGGGGTATTTGGTTTTCGCAAGCTCAACGACTTTTGTATAGTGTTCCACCACATAGTTCTCGTAGGCAGTGTTCTGCTCTTCGGGGCTCTTTTGGGACGAGCCCGGACTGACCAGATAGGGCACTGCGCAGACAACAGCCCGAATCTCTCCGTTTTCCTTCAGCGGTATCACTTCCCGCTCAAGATGGTCTTCCTCTACACGACCGATTACGTGGACATTCAACAACTCCAATATGGACGTTGGCGCCTCCAAATAGGTCGGAGAGTCGTGATTGCCCGCAATGATGACGACGTTCTCAATCGACGTCTCCGCCTTCAGCCGCCGTAGAAAATCGTAGTACTGTTTCGTGGAATGATTCGAGGGGGTATGCGAGTCAAAGATGTCCCCCGCCACCAGTAGCGTATGGACATTGTACTTCTTGACGCATGCGATCATGTGGTTCAAAAGCGCCTCGGCTTCCTCATGGCGGGAACGTCCCTCCATCTCGCAGCCCAAATGCCAGTCAGACGTGTGCAGAAATAGCATGGTTTGTTCTTTTGTGTTGTTGTTAGGGGGTGGTTTCAAAGGTCGGCGCTGCGGTAGTCAGTTGGAATAACTCGCTTGCGTCGCCTTTGAAATGGCGTGATGTCGTTACGATTCTTCGTTGCAAACCGCCGAAATCTTTCACCTGCCGTTCAATAAATCAATCTATTAATGGAAAATTACCGCTGTTCAGTGGCGGAATGGAAATTGCCATAGACGCCACCGTGACAGAGCCCGAGCCTATCTCTTAAGATAACCGCACAACCGCTTGCCGCCACTCGCAGGACATCAAATTACAGATCACCATGTGTTCACACAAGAGGTAGGTATAGAACATGAAATCCAATAGGTCATTTTTGCGCAGATGGTATTGTCATTGTTCCAAATATTGCAATTCGTTCACTTTCCTATGTGATTCAGGGCTTTCTTGCTCATTCCGTTCTCTCAAAATAGGGTCAAGGTCATTTGTAAAGATGCACAAACCATATATAGTGTGTAGGATGCTTTCATGATTGTCAATTTCAGGGAGTCCCGCTGGCCTGAAAACACGTGATGGCATCTTCTTCTGATTCATGCCCCGCAGCGGAAGTTTTGCTTGCGCATTGAGCCAGAGGATATTACGCCATGACCAATCGATGGAGAACAAGATGAAAAACTTTATCTATGAGACGCCGACAAAGGTCTATTTCGGCAAGGGCGAGGAACTTAGGGTCGGAAAGATCATCAAGGAGTACAATCCGAAGAAGGTGCTGCTCCATTATGGAGGCAAATCCGCGCAGGCCAGCGGCCTTCTGGACCGGGTGCGCGGATGCCTTGCGGCTGAAGGCATTGCATTTGCGGAACTCGGCGGTGTCGTGGCAAATCCCGAACTTGGCATGGTGCGCAAAGGCATTGAGCTGTGCAAACGGGAGGGCGTTGACTTTGTGTTGGCTGTCGGCGGGGGCTCCGTGCTGGATTCGTCAAAGGACATCGCCAATGGCGTCGCCAATCCTGACGTGGACGTATGGGACTTCTCCCTTGGCAAGGCGACGCCGAAGCGCACCTTGAAAAAGGGAGCCATTCTCACGTTGGCGGCGGCGGGGTCCGAAATGTCCAATTCCTGCGTCATCACCAACATGGAGACCAAAGAGAAGCGCGGATACGGATGTTCTTGCAACAGAATGGATTTCGCCATTGAGAATCCGGAGCTCACCTTCACCGTGAATCCCTATCAGACCGCCTGCGGCATCGTCGACATCACCATGCATACCATCGAGCGCTATTTCTGCCCAGGCAATGACACCCCACTAACGGATGTGTTGGCGGAAGGTCTCGTCAAGACCGTCTTCCAGACGGGTTTGGACTGCCTGAAGAATCCATGCGACTATGCGGCGCGAGCAAACATCATGTGGGCTTCGTCCCTCGCCCACAACGGCTTGACGCAATGCGGCAGAGACACGCAACTGGTGGTGCATCAGCTGGAGCATGAGGTGTCGGGGTTGTATCCCGCCGTGGCGCATGGCGCAGGACTCGCGGCGCTTTGGTGCAGCTGGGCGCGCTATGTCTACAAGGCGAATGTCATGCGATGGCTGCAATATGCATCGCGAGTATGGAATGTGGACATCAGTTTCGATCATCCTGAAGACACAATCGAAAAGGCGATTGACATGCAGGAGGCTTATTATGCCAAAATCGGAATGCCCATCGGGCTGCGTCCGTTCGGCGTGAAGGCGGAGGATCTTGAGCCCATGGCGTTGGGCTGCTCCAGAAACAAGACCCGCACGCTGCTTGGCGACATGCCTCTCGGCTACGATGAGATTCTTGACATCTTCAAGATGGCTTATGATCGATGACCTGTCTTTGCATGGACCATTTCCCGGAATGGACCATGAATCGGCGAAAATGTTGTAACATGCTGATTATAAATAATATATAATTAATCATCGGTTCCGCCATGAATCCCATTCCTCCCTTTGTTTCCTTTGATCTGGAGCCCGCCATTGCGGAGCGACTTGCCTCCACATGGACGTTTTCCCAAGCAAGCTATCCTGAAGAGGGCGTCTATTTCCTTCAGGAGGCATATCTTCGGCAAATGATTGAGCTAACGGGACTTCGCGCCCCTGCACAAAAGCCATTCCTGGCCTGCGCGGCTCAAATTCGGCAAGACGACGCCCTGTCCCGTCTCGCATGGCATTGCCATTGGCTGCTGGACGTGGCGCCGTCGGAGTTTCGGCAAGTCTCTGTCCCTTGGAGCATTGAGCCCGACGGATGCCGTTTCTTCCCTGCCTTCATCGCGTTGGCCCGCTATCCCTTCATCCACGCCTTCTATCAGGAGCGGGCTATTCCCCTCAACATCTTGCAGGAGTCCATGACCGTTGTAGATGTCTGGACACAAGACTATTACGACCATACAGGCCAGTGGGGCTGCTTCCGGGAATGGATTCGCATGCCCATGGTGCCCAATCTGTTCCGACTTGGGCGGCTCGAATTCGAATTTGGCAGCTTCACGGTTCCCTTCCGCGTCTATCGCCATCGTGAGACTGGTCAAACGGCGGTGATGGCGGCCGAGGGGTTGTCCCTCCAAGCGGCGGGCTTCTTCTGTCAACCTGATGAATCGCAAGTCGTTATGACAACGTTTGAGGAATCCGCCCAACAGGTGACGGGCTATGCGGCGACCCCAACGGGGCGCCTTTCCCTTCAGAAGACCACGCTGTCGTTGGAGGAATGGGAGCTGGCCTGCAAGCCGGGGGACGCCGCCATCCATGTCCACATTCCCGCATTGGCGCCTCTTGACCACGACCGTTGCCAAGAGGCCATTCAGAAGGCGCGGCGCTTCTTCCGCCGCTATTTTCCCGCCTTCGACTTCAAGGCGTTCCTCTGCACGTCATGGCTGTTGGATCCCTCCTTGGACTGCGTGCTGCCCGCTGGCGCCAATATCCTCCGCTTCCAGTCCCTGTTCCAGCTGTTCCCCTGCGTGAATGGCAATGACCGGCAGACGCGGGAGCGAGTCTTCGGCGATCCAGCTCTGCCCTTGGATCAGGTTCCGCAACGCACGTCCCTTCAACGCAATACAAAAAAGGCAATCTTGGAGGGACATCGCTTCCGCGGCAGCGGCGGCGTCATTTTATGACAGAGTCCACAGAAGATAATTGGAGTCCACAGAAGCCACAGAATAAACAGAATACAGAGTCCACAGAATACACGGAATAAACAGAAGCCGGAACCCGCTGACGCGGCTTCCGGCGGTTCTTTTTATATAAGTCATTTGTATACTGTGGACTGACTTTTCTGTGTTTTGTGGATATTGAAGGGGCCGCTGGAGGCCATGACCAAGAGGGAGAGGGCGTAGAGGGGGATGCATAAGTTTCTCGTCCAAGCACACTTAAGGAACTGCCACGCCACCAGCATGAGATCGGAGACGACCAACAAGGCGACGCCGGCCAGGCCTAATCCGGCGGCGACGTCCATGGGGCGACGTCCGGCTGCGAAGCCCAAATCCAGACAGGAGATGAGCAGATAGAGCACGCCGCCGATTTTGAGGGGCAGAGGGACTTTGGCCAGGGCAGGCAGCCAGGGCCATGCCATGATCATTACAAAGGTGCATGCAAATGTTATCATTATTGTATTCCAATGCATGCATCCATGATGATAGGTCTGTATGGCAAATAGTATGTGGGTCAACGCAAATGCCGTGATGCCAGCCAGATACCATGACTGGCGGCCAGCGTGGTTGGCCAAAAAGTAGTCTCCGCATGCCGCCGCCAACAACGCCAGAATCAAGGGCCAGTTGCCCCAGTTCCCCTGCCATAGCCCATGCACTCCCACGCACACGGATGCTCCAATGGAAACCCATCCATACCACGGCATTGGCTTCTCTCCTTTCGTTGCAATGTCATGTTTTCATGAATCAGAGGAAACGCCCTGTAACGCTTGCCTTGCAGGACTTTACGGCCTGCGGCGTGCCAGTGGCCACCACACGGCCGCCTTCATCGCCGCCGCCGGGGCCCATGTCGATGATGTAGTCCGCGTTGCGAATCACATCCAAATCATGCTCAATGACTACCACTGTGGCACCATTGTCCACAAGTCCTTGAAAGACAGAGAGCAACGACTGGACATCCAGGGGATGGAGCCCGATGGTGGGCTCATCGAAGACGAAAAGGGCGTCGGCCTGGCCCCTGTCCATCTCTTCGGAAAGTTTGAGCCGCTGGGCCTCGCCGCCGGAGAGGTTGGGGGTCTCCTCGCCCAGGGTCAGATATCCTAACCCCAACTGCTGCAGAGTCTTAAGTCGCTGATTCACCATGCGGAGATCCTTGCAGAATTCCAGAGCCCGGTTCACATCCATGTCCATCAGTTCCGGCAGGGAGCGGCTTTCCCCCGATTTGGCGGTGAAACGAACCAACGAGGCGTCTTTGGCGTAGCGGGAGCCGCGACAGGCGGTGCAGGGGATGTCCACATCTGGAAGGAACTGGACATCCAGGCTGATCTCGCCTGTGCCGTCGCAGACGGGGCAGCGCAGCTTGCCTGTGTTGTAGGAGAAGTCTCCGGCTTTCAGGCCCAGCCGCTTGGCGTCAGGCGTCCGCGCGAAGACTTTTCGGAGCTCGTCGTGCACATCTGCGTAAGTGGCGACGGTGGAGCGGACATTGATGCCGATGGGCGAGGCGTCGATAAGCTTGACTTGGCGGATGCCGCCGGCTTCGACGCTGACCACGTGGGCGGGCAGGGCGGCCTTTGCGATGGCGGCCTCCAAACCGGGGACCAGACTTTCCAGAACCAACGTGGTCTTGCCGGAGCCGGACACGCCGGTGACCACGGTGAGGCGGCCTTTCGGAATATGGATGTCCAGAGGCTTCACGGTATGGATGGCGGTGGTGACAAGACGGATGTCTCCTAATGCAAATATCTCATTGCCAGGAATTTCCTGCCTTATCCGTGATTTTTCGCTGCCGTTGAGGAAGGGGCCGATTTGAGAGACGGGGTTCTGCTGAATGTCCGCCAACGGCCCCTGGGCGATGACGCGGCCGCCATCGGCTCCGGCCTTGGGCCCCATCTCCACAATCCAGTCCGCGGCGGCGAGGACTTGGGTGTCGTGGTCCACCAGCACGACGGAATTGCCGTCTTGAACCAGATCCTTCATCACGTCGGTCAGGCCGACGAGGTTGACGGGATGCAGGCCAATAGACGGTTCATCAAGCACATAGAGAACGCCGGTGGTGCGATTGCGCACGGCGCGGGCCAGCTGCATGCGCTGCCGTTCACCGGTGGAGAGGGTGGCGGCGGCGCGGTCCAGGCTCAGGTAGCCCAACCCCAAATCCATCAGCCGCCGCGCCACGGTTTGGAAGGACTCGACAATGCTTTCGGCCATGGGGCGCATGGCCTCCGGCAGGGAGGCGGGCACCTCGGACACCCATGTCATCAGCGCGGAGAGCGGCATTTTGCAGGCCTGATCCAACGAGATGCCCCGCAGTTTCGGTGCCCGCGCCTTGGGGGAAAGGCGGGAGCCACCGCAGTCGGGACAGTCCTCCTGCTTCAGGAACTTCTCGACCCGCTTCATGCCGCTTTCGTCTTTGACTTTGGCCAGCGCGTTCTCCACCGTATGCACCGCGCTGTAGTAGGTGAAATCCAGCTCGCAGGGCGTTTCGCCATTCTTCGGCCGATACAGGATGTGCTTCTTGACCGCCGGCCCGTCGATGACGATGGCCTTCTCCTCCGCCGTCAGTTCCATGAATGGCACATCGGTGCGGACGCCCATGGCGCGGCACACATCCACCATCAGAGACCACATGAGGGAGTTCCAGGGGGCGACGGCACCCTGCTCGATGGTGAGCGTCGGATCTGGAATCAGCGCGGCCCGATTGACCTTTCGCACGGTTCCGGTGCCGTCACAGGTACGACAGGCGCCTTGGCTGTTGAACGCAAGTTCCTCCGCGCCAGGTGCATAGAAAATCTCACCGCATTTCGGACAAGTCAACGGCTGCTCCGCCGCCACCGCCAGACTGGGGGACTGCAGGTGGCCGTTGGGGCACACATGGCACGCCAGCCGCGAATACATCAGCCGCAGGCTGTTCAGCAGTTCCGTGCCTGTGCCGAAGGTGCTGCGGATGCCGGGGACCGCAGGTCGCTGATGAAGCGCGAGGGATGCCGGAACATGCAGAACTTCATCCACTTGCGCCTTTGCCGCCTGGGTCATGCGGCGGCGCGTGTAGGTGGAAAGGGCCTCCAGATAGCGGCGGGAGCCTTCCGCATAAAGCACCCCAAGGGCAAGGGAGGACTTGCCAGAGCCGGATACGCCGGCGATTCCCACAATCTGATTCAGCGGGATGTCCACATCGATGTTCTTCAGATTGTGGACTTTGGCTCCATGGACATGAATGCAGTTGATCACAAAAACGCCTTGTTGGTAAACGTTGAATCTTCTTCAGTCCGTCATGCCTTTTCACGACGGCTGACGGGACAGGAGACAAGAGGTCATGGAACACGGGACGGCATGCGCGCTCAATCAATGAGCCCTATACCATATATAATATATACGGTGGTGGCGGCAAAGACAGCGGCGCGGCGACGTGGCGGCGCGGAAACAGGAGAGAACGCATGACATTGCACAAAATGTCGCAGTCGTGGCGTCGGAAGTGTGACAAAAGGTCTCAGTGGGACGGTGATGCCCCATGGTCACGAAGTTGAATTCAACATCGAAAGGCCATGGAAAAAAGTTGGCATGGCATTTGCTATATTGAAAATGTCATTCGATTCGAGAATGCAAAATGAAGGAACGTTGAGAACAGACAACAGGAACTTAAGAAAGAAAGGAATGAGGATATGTTTATGAGACAATCAGTTTGGAACCCGTGGAATGGACTTCGGAACATGGAAGATGGTTGGGACACCATCCTGCGCCATCTGACAGGCGGCAGCGAAACCGGCGACTATCCGCCCGTCATCGTCTACATGAATGACAATTGCGCGAAGCTGGTCATGAAACTGCCGGGCGTGAAACTGGAGGATTTGGATGTCCGCGTGAATCGGGACACGGTGACCCTGAAAGGGAGCCGCAAGGCGGAGGCGCTGCCGGAAGGCGCGGAGTATCTGCGGCGTGAGCGTGGTTTGGGAAGCTTCGCAAGGAGCTTCGGACTGCCCTTCATGATTGACGGGGATGCGGTGGAAGCCTCCTACACGGCGGGCATCCTGACCGTGACCCTGCCGAAGGCCCGCATCGAACAGCCTCGAAAAGTCACCATTCAGTCAGGCAATTGACGGAATGTGGGAACGTAACAGAAACAAAAAACACGAGAAAAAAGGAGAATGAGATTATGCAAAACGAGATTCAAAAGGATGTTGAGAATAAAATGACCGCCCATCGCGAAACCGTGGTTCTGAAACCTCAGGTGGACATCATTGAGGACGAAGCCCAGGTGCTTCTGATAGCCGATATGCCTGGCGTCAATGAAAAGAACGTGGACATTGATCTGCAGGGCAACAACTTGACCATCCGTGGCCAGCGGGAGCCCGCCAGTTGCGAAGGCTTTACTCTCAAGTGTGCGGAATATCAGCCGGACTACCGTTATGAGCGGCAGTTCACCTTGGGCGAAACCATTGATGTGGAGCATATTGGAGCGACCATGAAAGACGGTGTGCTCAAGCTGTCCTTGCCGAAGGTCAAAGAGGCGGCTCCTCGCCGTATTGAAGTGAAGCTTGGATAAGCCATAAGCCCCGTTTGGGGAACATTCCCACGGGGCATTGGGGAAGAGGGAGATGGCGGCGTCTTTGGTATTTTCCAAAGACGCCGTCTGCTTTTTACCCTTCCTCAAAGGAAATTTGCGGAAAATGTCATGTGTTGACTTGACATTGCTAAAAGAAATTATATCTTAAATTGTTCTTTTGAACATTGTCTCCATCGTCTAGTGGTTAGGACACCGGGTTTTCATCCCGACAACAGGGGTTCGACTCCCCTTGGAGATGCCATGCGTATGTCTCCTTCGTCTAGTGGCCTAGGACATCGGGTTCTCATCCCGGTAACAGGGGTTCGACTCCCCTAGGAGATGCCAAATCGCTTTTCAAGGGGCTGTTGCAAAATCCATGTTTTGTGGCAGCCCCTTTTGCGTATATGAGCGGAAGCATATTCCGAAGTCCGTTACAACTATGTTGTCGCAAAAAAGCTGAATTGCGGGGGACTTCAGAACCCTGATGGTCCAACAACGCCTTTGCCATGATGTTCAGCGGTTTGCGCGGTGGTCATGCCTTGATGAGCCAATTGAAGATGGGAAGATTGACGCCGGCGCGGATCAGCAGGCAAATGGCGGTGACGAACGTGGCGGCGATCAATACGCCTATCACATTGGCTATTAGGAACTTGCGCTTTCCCATGCCTAATGCGTATGCTCCCGCCGCGCCGGTGTAGGCTCCGGTCAACGGCAGGGGGATGCCGATGAAGACCGCCAGACCGAAGGTGCCGTATTTCTCCACATTGGGCTTCAGTTTGCGTTGTGCGCGCTCCAGATAGCGCATGATCCACTTTTCAAACCACGGGAAGCGTCTGCATAAGGTGACCAGCGGATCCAGAAGGAAGAAGACCGCCCAGCCGATGACGATGTTGGCGATGATGCAGATGAGGACGGTCAGCGGCCATGGCAGGATGACGGCGATGGATTCGCCGCCGAAAATGCCCATGGGAATGGAGGCGCGTAGCTCCAGACCGGGAATCAACGTGATGAGAAAAAGGATGAAGATGGATTTCAACATAGGCTAGATCCTCAGCAACTGCGACCATGTGAGGGCGGTGGTGTCGTCGGGAATGTAGTCGGGAACCGGATTGTTCGGATTCAGGACGAGGACGCTGGGGAAGCCGCCGTTGACGGCCGCCTTCAGCCCGAAGGCGGAGTCCTCGAAGACCAATGTGCGGGAGGGAGGGCATTGAAGCCGTTCGGCGGCGATCTGAAACATCTCCGGGTCGGGTTTGACGTTATGGACGTCTTTGGAGGTGATGACGCAGTCCATGACGCCGTTCAACCCCAATTCCTCCAACGTGGGATTGACGAAGGCCGGCGGCGAGTTGCTGGCCAGAGCCATCTTCTTGTCGCCGTGGTGTTTCTGAATGAATTCGCGGGCGCCGGGGAACAGGGTCGGCTTGAAGATTTTTCGCACGATGGTGTTTTTGTGGTCCGCCACGCCTTGGGGGGTGATGTGGGTGAAGCCCATCTTGCGGATGATGACCTCCGCCGTCTGGCGGCTGACGTGCTGGGAGAAATGATGAATGTCCTCCGGGGTCAGCTCATAGTTAGCCAGATCCCGCATGGCCTGTGCAAATGCCTTCAGATGAAAGGGTTCCGAAGGAATCAGCGTGTTGTCCAGATCGAAGATGAAACCGTCGATGGCGTTGAAGGTCAGCATGGAGGAGGCTCCAAACAAAGGGTTATCGGTCGGCCAGACGAGAGAGGAAGAGTTCTCCGGGTTGCAGGACGCGGGTCTGGAGGGCAGGGTATTTGACGTGCATGTAGTCTGCGAAGTCCTTGGGATTTCCCAAGTTAGAGGCGAACATGTCGTAATGCGCAGGGATGGTCAGAGGGGTGTGGAGCCAGCCGGCCAGGTCGGCGGCCTCCTGATAGGTCATGTTGCCGATGCAGTCGTTGGCGAGGCGGATGGCGTCCCGTCCGTTGATGGGGAGCAGCATGATGTCCGGATGGAGGGCGGCGAGTTTGGTCTGCAGGCCCTCGTAGACGCAGCAGTCTCCGGAGTGGTAGACGGAACGGCCGTTGCCCTCAATCACATAGCCCAAATAGGGGTACAGCCCTTCGGGAGTGCGGTCGAGAAACTCGTGGGCGGCGGCCACGGCGTGGATGTGGAGGTCCTTCATGAAGAACAGCTCGCCGTCGTTCATGCCGTGAAGGCGGGTTTGGGGAATCTCCGAGATGGATTTGCGGACGGCTTCCGGCACGATGAAAAGGGCGTTGGGCGAGGCCTGAGCCATGGCGGCCAGACAGGGGCGGTCGATGTGGTCTCCATGGTCATGGGTGCAGCAGATGAGGTCGAAGCCCTCAAATTCATCGGCGGCGATGATGGGGGGGACGAGACGGCGGGGTTCCGGACTCAGATAGGGGTCAATGGCGATTAGGCTGACTTGAGTCTTCAGAATGAAGCTGTGCTGTCCAAGACGGCAAATGAGCAGTTCCCCCGCTTGGGGCGCGATGGCGGCAATCTGACTGAGAAGAGCGTTTTTCATGGAATTGGCTAAAATTTTATAAATTGTTGTATATTAGCATGTTATGTATACTACAGAGGTTAGGGGGAGGGGCGTTTGCTGTCTCGGGCCTTTTTGGCGTTGAGGGAGAATTTGCGTTCCTGAGCGGCGCGGTGATGATTGGAATAGGCGGCGAAGTCGCTTTCCTCCTGAAGTTTACAATAGGAGAGCCAGCGCTCTTCCTCGAGTTGTCCATTTTTCAGCGCCCTTTTGATGGCGCAGCCGGGTTCGTTTTGATGGCGGCAGTCGCTGAAACGGCATTGAAGAGCCAGCTCCTCGATGTCCTCAAAAGTCCGTCCCACGCCGCCGGGGGCGTCCCACATGCCAAGTTCGCGGATGCCTGGGGTGTCGATGGCCATGCCGGCGTCGTCCGGAAGCATGAACAGCTGTCGTGCCGTGGTGGTGTGGCGGCCTTTGCCGTCCTTGCGGATTTCGGCGGTGTCCAGACGATCTTCGCCAAGGAGCTGGTTGATGATGGTGCTTTTGCCGACGCCGGAGGAGCCGATGAAGGCGACGAGCCTCCCTTTCCCCAAATGACGGCGCAGGGACTCCAGCGTTTCGGGTTCCAGACAGGAGATGGCGTACACATCTGCCTCTCCCGCAAGGTGTTGGGTCTCCTCCATCCGTTTGGGAAGCCACGTCGGACACAAGTCCGCCTTGGTCAAAATCACCACCGGCTGGATGCCGCTGGCCCATGTGATGGAGAGCGCCCGCTCCAGTCGTCGCGGGTTGTAGTCCTGATTCAGGGACATGCAGAGAAACAGCACGTCCAGATTGGCGGCGATGGCCTGCTCTTGGTGGGAACGGCCGGCCGCGCGCCGCAACAGGACGCTGCGGCGGGGCAGCACCTCGCGGATGCTTCCCGGCCCTTGGGTGCCCGGAAGAAAGCGAACCACATCTCCCACGGCCGGAAACTGAGAGCTCGAAGTGGCCTCATGGCGGAATTTGCCTGAGACGATGGCCTGCCCTTCGCCGTTTTCCCAAAAGACCCGATAGGAGTCTTTCCCCTGTTCCGCAATCCTGCCAAAGGCCTCCCCGCTTCCGTTTAAAGGGGGAAGTGCGAGGGAAGCCAAGCCAAGTTGTTCCAGGGTAAAGCCTTCCATGTGAATTTGCAGAGCGGGCCGATAAAATGAACGCCCTGGGAGGATTCCGCAGGGCGCGACGTTTCAGAAAAGGTGACGCATCTTATGTCACTCTGCTAGCCAAAGTGAAAGTAAGATCATGTAGATCCCAATGTATTATTGTTCAGAGTACCGCGAAGCGTCACCAACACTTAAAATAGAGCGTGAGGTTTCTTTTGCAAATCGACAAAACGCTTTTTTCTCCATTTTTGTGGAAAACCCGTGTAATCCCTCAATGAAGGACAATGGGTGGTTCTTTTCATTCAAGCTCCACTGCGATTGGCGATGATGGGACGCGCTGCGTCTCATGTCCCGCGTCCTGCGCCAAAAGTGAAAAGTGAAGAGTGAAAAGTGAAGAGTGAAAAGTGAAGAGTGAAAAGTGAAGAGTGAAAAGTGAAGAGTGAAGAGTGAAAAGACAATCACAATCCATCCATGGAATGGCGGATTATGGTTGGCCTCTGTTCACTCCCGCTCCTCTTTCATGCGGCGGAAGTATTCGCGCACCGTCTCCACGGATTTCTTTGGCTGACGCTGGTGGGTGTAGAGGCCGGCGATGCTGATGCCGTAGGGCTTGCCGCCTTCGCCGTTGCTGTTGCGGTGGTAGGTCCGGTTGTCCGCAAACTGCCAGATGGCATAGCCGGCCAGCTCCGGATTGGCGAGAATCGTCTGGAGCACATTCTGCAGAAACTCCACCTGAAACTCCTCCGTGTAGACGGCCGCCGCCTCGTCGTGGCTGCCGTACAGGGCGCCGCAGCCGCTTTCGGAGACGATGATGGGCTTCTCCGGATACCGTGCACGGAGATGGGCGGTGATGGTGTTGAAGCCCGATGGTCCGTCCGCCACCTTCCATGCCAAATCCTCCGGAAGTCCCGGAACCATGGGAATGACCCCTGGATAGGTGTTGAAGGCGACCACATCGGTGCCCTCATGGCAGATATCCTCTTTCCAGGTGTTGCAGGCAAAGCTCACGAGACGACCGGAATCTTCGTCTCGAATAGTCTGTATCAGCTTGTCAACCAAGGCCTTGCAGCATGGTTGCTTGCTGTCGCATTCGTTGAGGAAGCCCTGGATGATGACGCAAGGGTGATTGAAGCTGGCCCGCACCATCTCCCGCGTTTCATGGATTTGAGCCTCCACAAAGCCTTCGTCTTCTAGCTCGTTGATGTCGTTTCGGCGCGTGTAGGGTTGCCCGTTGCCCCATCCCAAGGACTCCTCCCAGACCAGCAGGCCCATTTCGTCGCAGAGATCCAAAAAGCGGCTGGACTGCTGATAGTGGGCCCCACGGATGAAGTTGGCGTTCAAGGACTTGATGAGCTGGAGATCCCGCAGGGCCTGGGTGTCGGGAGTCGTGACGCCAAATTCGATGTGGGAGTCGTGCCGATTGACTCCTCGTAGATATATTGGCTTGCCGTTCAACAAGATACGGCGATTTTCGGTCTTGACCTCCCGAATGCCGAACCGTGCGGAAAGGGGGGCGGCGTGGCCATCGGTCAAGGTGACATGATGGAGATGGGGCGAGTCAGGGGACCAGAGGCGGAAGTGGGGGACGCGGACAAGGGCACGGCCGTCATGAAATGCCACGTCCATGCCGTGGACGTCATCGAAGACCAGATGGGCCGCAAAATCGTCGGCGGGGAAGCCGATGGCGCGCAATTCGATGGTGCCGTTTTGATAGTCGCGGGTCCGAATCTGCAGCTTGCGATGGTCGAAGGCCAGGCTGACGCCGTGGTAGAATCCGCCGTAGAAATAGAAGTCGTAGTAGGGGCGGACCAATTTGAGGCGTTCCCAATCGAATCGGTTGTCCAAGGCGGCGAAGACGGTGTGGGTTCCGGCGGCCAGCGGGCCGGTTTCCAGCTCAAGCCGCGCATAGGGATAGGGATGAATGCCCAAGGGCTTGCCGTCCAGACGGAAATCGCCCCGCAGGCCCATGCCGTCCACGGTCAGCCATGCGTTTTTGACGGGACGAGGCAGGGTGAATGTCCGCCGATACAGGCCGGTGCCCCGTTTGAGGAACCATTTTGGAAAGGTGTCGAAGCAGCCGGGGACGGTGATGACGTCCGTGGCCTCGAAGGCCTCGTCGGCCACATCCTCCAGAGCCTTTTCCTCCTCGAAGCGGAAGCTCCAGCTTCCATTCAGACTCAATGCACCGCCGTCCTCCAGATTCCAGTCCTCCACGACTCCGACCATCTCTTCTCCTGTGATATCAATAAATGCAACAATATTGCAATATTTGCAATAATATAAAAATGCGATGCGCAACGGATTCAGATTCTGTTGCGCATCGTGATCATGCCGTGTGCAAAAGGCGGAGGGTTATTCCTCTTGAGTGCGGAACGGCGGCAGTTCGCCGGCCCAGCTGAGGGCGCTGGCCTTCTTCTTGCCGCCGTAGAGCTTGATGCTTTCCAGAAGCTGGTCCAGGAAGGCGACCATGACGGAAAGCGCCTGCAGCGTGGAGGGAACCAGCCATGTGGGGCTCAGCTTCTCGATGAGCGCCAGCTTCGCCACATATTCTTCCCGCGCCGCGGCGCAGGCCGTGGCCATGCTCTTCTTGACCATGCCGGAGGCCAGGTTGGCGCGGAGTTCCAGCAGCCAGCGGAAAATGTCCGCCACCGCCTGCAGCCGCAGACTGTGGGCGCGGAGACTGCAGAGGGAGCTTTTCTGCAGGTCCTTCAGGGACTCGTCCGCGAGAAGCTCCTGGAAGAGGGCGTCCGCCTGAGCGGCCTTTTGGGAGACGTTGGTCAGAATGGCGATGGGATCCTTCTGGGGCGCAAGGGCTTCCAGCTTTTCCAGCGGTTCCTTGGGATAGGTGTGGAGGGAGCCGCCGCTGACATAGGAGTAGGAATAGTACATGCAAGAGCGGCAGGTGTCATCCTGCGCGGCCTCTGTCAGGTTCTTCATGGCCTTCAAATAGGTGTCGGCGTTGGCCCCATAAAGGGCTTGGGCCCAGCGGCGGTTCAGCTTCTGCATGTTCTGGCCGGTGGTGGACTCCCACGCAAATCCCGCCAACAGGGCCTCGTGGTCGATGTGAGAGGGGTTATGGACGGCGTAAGACACGGCACCGCAGGCCTTTTCCTTGTCCGCCATGCGCATCATCAGCTCGATGTTGGGCAGACGATAGTCGTAAGTGCTCCAATCGTAGTAGCAGGTCATGGGGGCGACCCAGCCGTTGATGCCCAGCTTGCGGCCCATGGAGACGTGGTTCTTCTCGTCGATGGACTGGTTGCTGTACCACCACCAATGGAGAATCAGCTTGTCCTTCAGTCCTTCGGCGGCCAGACGGTTGGCAAATTCCTTGCCCAGAATGTCCATGTGGCGGGAGAGCTGGTCATTCCACATGACGACCTTTTTGACGCCCTTCGACGTAAGCATCTTGACCAGCCAGATCACGTAGTCCTGAATGCTGTCCTCCGGCTTTTTCCCCTTGCAGCGCTTGCACTTGCATATGGGGGAGCCGTCTTTGCAGGGTTCGTCCGGCCAAGGGTAGTCCGGCCAGACTTCGTCCATCTGGATGTGGAAATACTCCAGCTTGCCGCCGAAATAGCGGTCAATGATGTCACTGTAGAATTTTTCCACGAACTCGCGGGTCTTGGGGGAGTTGATGCAATAGCCTACGCCTGTGGGTTTGCCTTGCGCGTCCTTCGCGGAGATTTCAGGAATCATCCGCGCGAAGTAGGTGTTGTGGCCGTAGCTGTTGACAAAGGGGATGATGGTGACGCCCCGCTCCTTGCCGTATTCCACCACGTTGTTCAGCATGCCGCTGGTCCATTGGGTGGGCAGGTAGGTGTCTTCGCGCCATTCCTCCCGATTGGGGGAATACCAGCGGAGCGTGTGGGTGGGCTTCAGCTCATCGTGTTCGGGCACGGGAACCATAAGGAACTCCGTGGGGTGGTTGACCCCTTCGAAGCGGCAGCTGCCCCAACAGCCGTACAGGCCAATGCCCATAACATTCATCTTGAAGGAGGCCAACGTGTCGATGGTCTGCATCCAATCCTGTTCGGTCATGCGGTCCGGACCCCATTTGTTCTCCACGAAAATGCCGCGCATCGGAATGTGGGGCCAGTCCCGAACCACCAGATTCGGAATGATTTCGCCGCGGGAATGGCGTTTGTAGATGGCCGCCAGCGTGTGGGCGGCGTACACGGTGCCGTCCTGCTCCGGAGCACGGATGTAGACTTCGCTGCCCTGAATGCGCAGCTCATAGAAGTCCTTGCGGCAGGCCTCGGGAACTTCGGAAAGGTCAAAGTCCTCAGGGGAAAGGACTTGCGCGTCAATCACATATTTCTTCTTATTGGCCACGACCCGGACGCCGGACATGGTCAGCACGGAGCGGACGGCCTTTCGCTGCAACGGCGAGACGTTGCTGGTGACAAGGCGAATGTCCAAAGACAGGTCGCTGTCTCCTCCCGTCAAGGTGATCTGCTTGGGATACGGATAGATGTCTGGAAATTCCATGTGTTGAGCTTTCGCCATGGCTCTTTCTCCAATGTCTCTTGCGGAGTGCGGGACAGGTGCTTCGAACTCACTGGTGCATGCTAAACGGCACCACCTATAATATAATTTGGGGTGGTTTGAAGTCAATTTCCGCCGCCGTTTTTTTGGATAGTTTCTCGAAAAGACGCAAACTTTCGTCGCAGGGGGCCGCGGCTCTTTTCTCTTTTCATGGGACGGGAGACGGGGGACGGGGTGTGGGGGACACGAGACGGAAGACGCGTCTTGCGTCAGAGAAAAGTTGCATTCATTGCAAGTTTGTGGGCTATTTTGTCTCTTGGAACGGCTGTTTTGTGGTCATGACGGTTTTTTGCAACTTCAGGCGATTTTTGACCCTCTTTTTTGAAGAAAATGGCCGCTAGGGCACTTTAAACGCGCGCTGTGGCATGATGCATGCATTTAGGTATATTAATACCTAAAATATTAAAGGCGTCTGCAAGGCCCCTTGTACGCGATTCTGGCGTTTTCGTGGGGAAAGGCAGAGGCTCCTTTCGAGCACTTTTTGATATTGCAATAAATGCAACTTATCTCTGACGTGAGACGGGAGACGTGGAAAGCGAGACGGGGGCCGCGGCTCTTTTCATGGGACGAGAGACGGGAGACGAGAGACGGGAGACGAGAGACGAAAGGCAGGGGACAATAGAAAAGATGCGTTCCGCATTCAGCGTCTCTTTTCACTTTTCTTATCTCACGTCTCGCGTCAAATGAAAAGTGAAGAGTGCGCCATGAAGAGTGACACGGAATACAATTGCGGAAAACCATGCGTCATTGATGTTGAAACGTGGGGTAGGCCGCTTATAGTATGAAGGCAGGCGGGAGAATCCTTCCCGTGGCCAATCATTAGAGATATTTGTAAATCATTGATAATAAGTAACTTATAAAAATAATATGCTCTATGATCCACTGAAGTGGAGAAAGAAGCGAGGTTTTGCATGACAAGTTCCGCATTTGAGAAGGTGTTGGTGTTGGATTCGGGCCGTCATGTGGTTTCCGGCAGCCCGGAGGCGTTGCGGGCGGCCATCGCCCGCGGGGCGGATCTGCGCATCTACACGGGGTTTCACCACAATGAGCACATCGAGCCGGGTTCGGACAATCCGGAGCTGATTGACGAGGTGTCCGATTTCCGCGTCACTTGGCTCATCGACGGCCGTTGGGGCGCCGGCATCATGAACTTGCGGATGCCCGTCACTCCGCCTGTGGACTTCGGCGAGCGACCCTCCTGGTCCTTTTTCATGTACAACGAGGACGGTCAGCAGGCCATCGCCAGACCGTTTTTGGACAACGGCCCCAAAGTGCCTCCCACCGGCGAGTGCCCTGCGGTCGATCCTTCGGATATGCCGAAGTATCACACCATCAGCATGTTCGATCAGAACACCAATGCGCCGTCGCAGAATTTTGTCTATGACTTCACCGAATTCCGCTATTATGTGCGGGACCGCTGGCAGGAGGTCTACTCCCATGACGAGAACGGCAATCCGCTGGTGGGCAGCCTGGATGATTTGGTGGAGGCGTTCCGCGAAGGCCGCGAGTTCAAGGCGTCCATACGGGACTTTGACCGTCAGCCGGGGGACTTGTCCTCCGAGCTGTTTTCGCCCATGGGCTCCGGCTACTACAACACGGAGCGGCGCATCTTCTCCATTACCAGTCAGCCGATTGTCATGGTAAAGCCTTCCATCCCAATGCGTTACGGCTCTGGCAACTGGTCTTATGGAAACCTGCTTCTCCGCAACGACGGTCAGGTGGTCTTTTGGCGCTGCAATCCCTATACCCTTGAATACGAGAAGGTTCGCCGCCATTGTGCCATCCGCTATTTTGTGTCGTGAACGCGGCGATGAACATGCGATGAACGCAGTTTTCTCTTGAAGGACAAAAGGACAAGAATCATGACGAAAAAGCGGTTTTGGGTCAGATTGGGCGTGATGGCGTTTTGTTGTATGTCGTTGATGGTCAACGGCGATGGGGTCCCCCGAAAGCTGTTTGAGTTCCATGCGGAGCCGGGCAACCCGCGCAGCAGCGAAGGGTCCTTTGTGGCCCTTCACGATGGTCGGCTGATGTTCGCCTACTCCCATTTCACCGGCGATGACGGCTCGGACGAGGGGCATGGCGTCATCGGGGCCCGCTATTCCTCCGACAATGGGGAGACCTGGAGCGACGTGCGGATCATCGTGCCGCAGGAGGGCGACCTTAACGTGATGAGCGCCAGTCTGTTGCGACTGCAGGACGACCGCATCGCGCTCTTCTATCTCCGCAAAGAGAACGCGGGAATGGAATGCCGCCCCATGATGCGGGTGACCACGGACGAAGGGGAGACGTGGAGCGAGCCAGTGTCCGTCCTGAAAGACAAACCCGGTTACTATGTGCTGAACAACGATCGCGCCATCCAGCTGAAAAGCGGCCGGATTCTGCTGCCGCTCGTCGCCCATTACCGCCCTGACGATGACACCATCGGCCGTGGAAAGGTCTTCAGCGCCATGTCGGACGACGGCGGCCAGACCTGGCACACGGGGCAGGAGCACAATGCCGTGAACGAGCGGGGCGAGGCGGTCATCCTACAGGAGCCGGGGGCCATCGAGCTGAAGGACGGACGGGTGATGATGTTCTGCCGTACAGGAGAGGGCTGCCAATACGTCAACCATTCCGCCGATGGCGGCGAAACGTGGGACGCCCCCCATGCCTCCAACATCATCGGCCCCCTGTCTCCAGCCTCCATCAAACGGCTGCCCAACGGCGATTTGCTGTTGGTGTGGAATGACCAAAGCGACTTCCCGCCGGAATGGATCAATCGGGAGGTACCGGAGGGCTCTTCGCCGGCCCATTTGCGTAAGGTGTTCCAAAGCAATCATGTAGAGCGATTGCCGTTGAGCACGGCGATTTCGCGGGACGAAGGCCAGACGTGGGAGCTGAACAAGAATCTGGAGGGCGAGGGCTACTTCTGCTACGTGGCCGTGCATGTCATGGCGGACGCGGTGCTGCTGAGCTATGTGCATGGTGGCCCCTACTGCGACCGCATGATCAAAGTCCCCCTCTCATGGATCTACGACCCCACGCCGCGCCCCCCGTACCATTATCGCCCCAATGACGCGTTCAAGAATGTGCCTGACGGCGAATTCACCACGTTGGAGACACCGTTGGGAACATGGTCCGTGGTTTCCGGCAAGGCCTTCGTCATCAACTACAGCCGTGGCCGCGGCATCCATCTGGAGGGCGGCGAGGACAGCTGTCTGGAACTCGCTCTTCCCTCGCCGACTCCCCTGCGGGAACTTCGGCTGGCCCTTGAGCGCTTCACGCGGGCAAAGCCTTATCGAATGATTGTAGAGGCCTGGAAGGACGAAACTTGGGTGCTAGTGGACGCCCGCGGCGAGGGCACGCAAGCCATGGGACAGCATTATCTGAATCCCGCTGAACCGGATTTGGAGACAACCCGCCTCCGCTTCCGCTGCAATTCCGTCCGCGGCGTCATCATCTGCGATCGGGACGCCAATTTCATCGATCTCCATGAATTCTTCACGCCGGAAGAGTAGTGGAATTTGTTTATCCACAGAACACACAGAATAACCAGAAGCGTTCCGCCGTGTTCGCGGCAGGACGAGGACTGCAATCCGCCGCCCCGTCAATCACTGAGGCATTCCTATTTTATGACATAGACATGGACGCCAAGTGGCTGGAACGTGTCTTCGATGACGCCGTTGGCGTCTGGCGTGCATTCGTGTCCATCGAAGAAATCGATGACGGAGGCGGCGCCGTTTGGAATCGTGATGCGCACCTTGACAGGCTGGCGGACGGACGATGCGGCGAAGAGAAACCGCGACGTGCCGTCGCCTTCCTTCAGCAGCAGGCTGACGGAAGGATTGTTCAAGCAGTCAACTTGCGGTTCATCAAGGATTTCCGGCTCAGCGGGCTGGAGGGCGGCGGCGCGCTGGCAGAGGACGTCGTAGAGCTTGTGGAGCTCCTTGGACGTTCTGACGATGACGTCCCATTGTTCGGGAGTGAAACCCGTCTTCTGGTATTCATTGTATCCTGCATAGCGGTACCAAATGATGCCCTGCACGCCATGGATGATGGCCTGATAGGTCATGCAGCGAAGCTCCTCGAAGTTCTGCAGTCTTCGCCACTCGCCGCCGGAGTGGAAGTACTGGATGAGCGGCCAGCAGCTGCGTGTCGGCGCGTCGACGGTCTTGACATCCTGATGAATGGCCTTGATCGTGGAGATGACTGACGGGACGACTTGATTCTTGTCTTGTTCCGTATCATCGTGGACAGAATAGATTTCGGGTGAGAAGATGTCTGAATAGAGCGCATAGGGGCGGTAGCGGGTGTTGTGGAACGGCCCAAGCTGATCCTCATGCGTGGTGAGGCGATAGGGATCGATGGCCTTGATGGCGTTGTAGCGTTGTCGCATTTGGTCGGGCTTGATGTGGTTCGCAGTGTCGTCGCCCGTGTCCCATGCGATGACGTTGGACAGATGCATCTGGAGGACGATGGTTTCGGCGACGGTCTTGATGTTGCAGTCGTTTGCGTCGAGGCCGCCAGCGATGTAGAGCTTGATGCCGTGTCTTTCAGCAGCGTCGATGTATTCAGCGGCGTCTTTGTGGCGAAGCGTGAAACCGCTATAATGCCGCGCGAAATTCATGCCGGCTTCCTCAAACATCGCGAATAGCTTGTCGTAGCTATTGTCGTTGTGGTCGCATTTGACGGCGCAGGCCATGCCGATGGGGAAGAAGGGCTTGCCATCGATGAGCGTCATGCCGTCGTCCCGCATCGATACGATGTTGTCGGAGCGGATCTTGCCGATGTAGAAAGCCTGTTCTTCGTTGACGCTGTTTCCAAGAATGTCCGAAAGGGTGAAGGAGACGATATGGAGGCCGGATTGCCAGCCGTCCTCCGGAGCGGGAACGGTGACGGTGTCCTCCTGCCGCGTGAAGGGTGTTTCGGCTCCGTCCAGCTTGATGGAGAAGTTGTTCCACTGAATGGGATTGTCGTCGAGCACGTTGAAGATGTACGGCTGTTTGGCGTCTTCAGTCGGAGATGGACTAGTACGCGTGGCCAGTGGCGGGAGCGTGTCCGTGTCCTTTTTCCAGCTGGCCAGCCGTCTGCCGCCGATTTGAATGGCATGCAGGGAGGGCGTGATGGAGTCGGTCGCCGTCATCAGAACTTTGAACTTGACCCATTTTGCGTCGGGAGCGAGTTCCGCAAGGGATTGCCCTTGACTGATGGCCGTGAATTCCGTCCATTCCCCTGGCACGGTGTTGACTTCCGGGGCGACGGATGCCTGAAGCGAAAGCGACGTTCCAGGTGGCACACTCGCCTTCCAAGTTACAGAACCATCTATGCGGCAAGGACTTGTGGTAAACGATGCATGGTGCTTGAATCGGCTGGTCTTGCGGATGGCGCCCAGTTTCACGCCAGAGAAGGCGACAAATTGGCCGGGCAGCAAATCAGGCGTGTCTGCGCCAATGAAGAGTTGCACGGTATCGGCGCCTTTGGGGGCATCGAACTCCATAAAGTTCTCCGCCGGAAAGGTTTCGGCGACATTGAAGAGGAAACTGTCTTCCCGCAGGAGCGTTTGCCCTTTGTCCGTGAACCACGCCACGACATTCTTGTAGCCGCTACCGTGCCCCGCCGCGTTGGCCATTTCGCGATTGTTGCTGAAGACGTTGAGGGTCAGGCAGACGCGGAGCGTGTCCGCGGGGAGGGAAATGGGTGTGGTCATCAGTTGCCATGCCGTGTCAAAGAGGCGGTTTTCAGGCGGAACGCGATTGGGATTGCGTTCGATGCGGAGGCTGGGGACGCCTGATGTCGGCGCATGGTGAATCCATGTGAAATCCGCGAATGTCTTGTGGGGCAGCCATTTGTCGGATGGCGCTGCAAAATCGTCGGCTATGAGCAGGACATCGTCGTCTTGGGAGACCGTGACGCCGTCTTGAGACAATCTGACGCCGTCCGCATCGTTGATAAGCGTTGCCAATGCGGAAAGCGACAACAACGCGCCGAGCAAGATTGCTTTTGGCATATACGTTTTTCCTTGTGAGCTAACTTGCCTCTTGCGTTTGCAAGTAGGCGGAGAGGAAGATATGGCTATGATTGGACAGACGATGAAGGGGAATCCGATTCCACTTGTAAAATGTCTTGGCGCATTTCTGAAAACCTGCGGATGGCATTAGCGAGCCACCGGCTGGAACAAATATGGCGGATTGAATGTGCGCTGTCACGTTGGGATGATGGCGCAAGACGCGGAGCGTCTGCCCCAATTGATCAATAGCCTCTTCTTCGTGACATCCCTTAAGCTCCAGAAGACAGGCTCTTGTCTCATCGTCAATGGAAGCGGAAATGCTGTAATCGCAAGTTTTGCCGTTAGTCAGAAACCCTTTGTCCAAGCGGATGAAATACGCTGATGCATCGCAGTCATTGCTGATGTTCAGGTAGGATTTCCTTTCATGGCAGGCAAATGATTGCCGTGGCGCGCGGATTACAACCCAATGTGCGTCTACAATTCCAAAGCCAGGCACATTCTGTGTTGTCATTGATTCTTTGCTCCCATGGACAATGCGTGGTTGTATCGTTCATCAAGCCATTGGGTTGCCTTGTCCATATTGGGGGTCATCAAGAGTTGCGATTCATCATCTCGAAGGGACTTCAGAGTGCCCTGCGGTGTGACGAGATAGCCGTCGATTTTCTCCCATGTCAGTGCCGTGTAGGCGTTTTCCTGCAATAATGTATTAAGCGCCACAATCCAATAGGGGCTATGGGTGGTGAAAATAATGGATGCCTCGAACTGTCCTATATCCTCGCGCCGCCATGAGAGGGACTGCATCAATTCCTCTGCCAGGCGAATCTGCGTATCAGGATCCAGACTGAGTTCTGGCTCCTCCACGTGAATGCACAGGAAATTGCCGCAGAAACGGTGCACCTGCCGTTGTTTGGGCAGAAGTGTCTCTTTAGAAGGTTGAGCCATCAAATCATTGATAAGCACTTCCAGATAGCTTCGCTTGATGGCTGCAAAAAAATCATACGATTTCATGAGATGTCGAACAATCAGTGCCAGTGGCACGGAGGACTTGTAGCCGGAGGCCCCCATTTCCCATGGCGTCATCCGCCCTTTTTCATCTTTCAGGAGAACATGCGGGGGATCGCCGTTGTTCTTTCCCAAAAGAAGGGAGACATCCAGAAACGGCAGCTCCTGTGTCGATTCGTGGAAAGTCGCCGATGCATCTTCCCAAAGAGAAAATGTTTCCATGAAATAGCTGTCCAGAACCTTTGACTGAACGGTGGCGCCTTTTTGCGCCCACAGTGGTATCAGATTTCGTAAGTCACTGATAAATGCTATTTTAAGAAATGGCCCTACCGTTTTGTTGTCCAAAGAGGATGCTATCTGGAAATTTCCATTTGCCAAGGTGACGGTACAGGAGCCATCCTCCCATTGGATTCGATAGGAGATAAGCGTATCTTGCTGCAACAGAGAGGAAAAGCCACCAAATACCAAATAGCCTCCAACCTGTATGGGAGCAAAAGGCTGTTTGACTCCTGAAGCCTTCAAAGCCTCCTGAATGATGGCAAGTTTGGCGACATGACGCATCATGGCCAGTACCTTCAGCAAAAGGCTCTTGCCACTTCCCGATGCGCCGACGACTACCACGATTGGGCGGATATCGGGCAGATAAATGTCCTTCAAGGGACCAAATTGACGGATGACAAGCTCTTCGTGCATGAAAAACCTATATGGCTCTTTTTTAGGACGCGATGACATGAAACCTTACATGGCATATGTTTTGCAAGTCCCTGCAAGGACCTGATTTAGTCATTAAAGAAGCCCTTCAGGTCGATTTCCTTGCTATTGACGTCGCAGATGATGGCGCCTTTGTGGGCGGAGCAGCGGAAGCGCAGCTTGTCCGTGGCGAGGGCGTTGTCGGCGAACTGGAGAGAATGGAGAGAGCCGGTTTTCGTGGAGTTGTCCAAGCCGGAGATCAGAACCCATGAGTTGTCCTTCCATGCCTCCACGGTGAATATGAACGGCTCGTTTCCTGTAAAGCGTTCAACTTGGAAATGCAGGTCGCCGACGGGACGGGTGGCGGGCAAGGTCAGCTCGACGCAGGATTCGCCGTCGTCATTCATCATGTGAACGCCCTTGCCACGGGCATAGGCGAGAACGGCGGCGCGTCCCGTGGTGACGCCCCAAGTGCCCAGACTTGTGGGCAGTGCGCTGAACTCCCCTTCGGGTATGTCCCTGAACGAGGGGGGCTCGCCCATGACATAGTCGGGGCGCGGTGTGGGGTCGTAGAGCCAGGAGATGGGCACTTTGGTCATGCGGTCGTTGTAGAGGTTGCAATCCCGTACATAGCTGAGCAGCACGTATTTATCCGTCACATGGATGGCGATGTAGCAATACCAGCCGTTGGGATTGCCCTCTAGGTTCTTGACGAATTTCCACGTCTTGCCGTTGTCCTGCGAGATGGCGGTGGTCAGCGGCGTGCGGTCCACTTCAAAGGATTTGTGGATTTTCCGCAAGGCGCCCGCGGCCCAGTTTTTGGGGTTGGGGCGTTCCTTCCACGCCTGCGGCAGGCCCTTGTGGTCGTTCCACACCAACAGCAAGTCGCCGTTCTTCAGCCGTTTCATGGACGCCGGCGCCAGTGGTCCCCGCAATTCGGAGGCGTGGGGCGGATCCCATGTCTCGCCGCCGTCGGCGCTGTGGGTGATGTATTGGCAGCCCACGTCGGTGCGGATGTACATGAGCACGCGTCCATCGCTAAGTTCCACGGCGCCAGGTTCTTGCATGGTCACAGGGGTGTTGTTGACGTCATAGCCGTTGCGCTCCTGACCCGTGTGCCAGGTCTTGCCGCCGTCGTCCGACATGGCGCTGAAGATCTTGCCTTTGCCGATGGTGGAGTCCCCTGGGCGGGAATGGACGACGATGGGCAGGAGGATGCGGCCGTTCTTGAGCTGGATGGCGCGGTCGTTGTTCATCACATAGTAGCCGATTCGGTCGCCCAAGATCTCCACAGGGTCATTCCAGGTCTCTCCTTCGTCCGTTGAAATGAGCATGATGGGGCGGCAGTCGTTTTCCGCCTTCTTCCGCAGATAGAAGAGGGCGATGCGGCCATCCTGCAGCCGCAGGAGACTGGCGCTCATCACGTTCAGATTCTCCTTCCTCTCGACGATCATGCGGGGGGCGCTCCACGTTTCGCCTTCATCAGAGGAGAAGCGGGCGGCGATGTTGGCTTGGGCGTCATCAGCCCCTGATTTTCCCGTGAAATGGGAGTAGGCGAACATGAGACGGCCGTCCTTGAGGGCCACAAAGCTGCCTTCGCTGTTTCGCGGGTTGTCGGGACCCGCGTTCAGTTCATAGATCCGACGGGGCAGCTCCTGGGCGGCAAGGGCGGTGGCCAACGCAAGAACGCTGATGCAGATTCCATTATAGAGTTTCATTTTACTTCCTTTATTGAATTCAATATATTCCTTTTATGATATAATGTGAAAGGAAAGGCGGCGACGCGTCGTCATGGGGCGGCGGGTTTGGGCTGACGGAAACGCTCCAGCAGGGACTGGTCTTCCGGCGGGAAGACGGCGCGCCACAGCTGCCAACCGGAGGTCCATTGCCGCTCGAGCAGAAGCCAAGGGCGGCCGTTGGCATGGATGTCCGAGAAGACGGAGCGGTCTTTGGGGAAGAAATAGCCGTCTGGCGGGGGGACGAGCAGGAACATCTGCTCCATGTGGGAGAGGCTGAGCAGATGGCCTTCCTTATAGTCCAGCCGTGACGTAAAGCGCTGTTCCGTGGGGTCCGGATAGAGTGCGGGGAGCCGCATGCCGTAGAGGGCGACGCGGGCCTCTGGCCAGGTTTTGTCGATGTCGGCGATGATTTCCTGCGGGTCGGGGGCTTGGGTTCCCATGAAAAGGCCGGTGGTCAGCAGGGGGAGGCGGAAGCCCAAAACGAGGCAGCAGGCGCAAGTCACCCATGCGCAGGTTCTTGGAACATGGTGGGGGTAGTTGGCGTTGATGACCACGAGGGCGGTGAGGATGAAGGCGACGGCGGCGAAGGCCAGCAGGGCCGTGGGATTCACCCCTAGGGCGCTTGAGGCAATGCCGCAGAGGATGGAAACGAGGGGCAGGGGCAGCAGACAGCGGGCGATGGGGGCCAGGTCGGACTTGAGGGAGCAGATGAGCAGGGGGAAGATGAGAATGGCGGTCAGAGGGATGCCGTAGGCAAGGAAGCGGGAGAGGGCGTCTGGCTGGATGTCCGCTGTGCGTGCGCAAAGGTCCTTCAGACCAAAGAGGGGATTTCCCATGACGAGCCAGTTCCAGAGGAACCACAGGAAGATGCAGTAGACCAGCGGCGCCCACAGGATGGCTCCCGCTCCGGAGAGCGGTTCGGGGGCGTGGCGGTTGATTTGGGAGAACTGCCAATGGAAGACCGCGGTCATTCCCACGGCCAGAATGCAGCCCCAAAGTCCGCAGAAGACCAACATTCCCGCTGCCACGCTGGCGATGACCAGGCTGCGCAGTTTCTGCTCATGGTACCATTCCAGTAGATGGATGACCATGATGGACAGGGGGATGGTCGCCGCCCAGTCCGGAGAGGCGGTGAGAAAACCCTGCCGTAGTTGGGAGGGGATGAAGGCCAGCGCCAGCGGAAGGGGAAGCAGATGCAGGCTTCGCGTGGAGACGGCGATGCGGATGAGGACGCAGAACAGCCAGGCCTGGCAGAGGGCGCACAGCAGACGCACCGCGTCCAGATGGCAGAGGGCGGAGAGTTTCCGCACGGCCAGCAGGGCCACCGTGGGCAGCATGGGATAGTCCGTGTTGCCCACAAAGGCCTGGCGGCCCCAGTTCGTGGACTGCTCCAAGGCTTCGGCGATGGCCTGATGATAGACCATCGATTCCGACGGAATGCGGGGGAGGAAATAGCCCCCAACGGCCAACAGCAGAAAGATGGCGGGGAGCACATGGGCGGGAAGTCGTTTGATCGGCATGGAATAAGTTCCTGCGCGGACGTGGGTTAGTGGTGAGCGAAATGCTTTGTCTTTTCCCAATGGTGGGGTTTGGTGAAGAGTTGGAGGAAGCCCTTCCAGGCTCCCAGACTCATCATCAGCCAATAGATGGGAAGGAAGAGACAGGTTTTGGAAAGGTGGCCAAGCCCCTGACGGATGCAGGCGATGGTGCTGGTGAACACAAAGAAGAAGTTGCCGGCAAAGAGGCAGAAGGCTCCCATGACGAAGACAGGGGCGGGGAAGAAGGTGTCCAGTCCCACGGGGCGGAAGAAGAGCCACATCATGGTCATGAGCCAGTAGAAGGGGTTGATGAGCTGGCTGAGGAAGGTGCCTCCGATGAGCAGGTGGAACTGAATGCTGTTCCAGAGGCCCAGGCGGCGATGTAGGCCGATAAAATCCCGTGTATGAACAAGATAGGTCTGAATGTAGCCTTTGACCCAGCGGGAGCGCTGTTTGATCCACGCGGGAAGCTTTCCGCAGGCCTGCTCGTAGGTTTTGGAGTCCAGAATCCGTGTGCGCCAGCCGGCGGCGAAGAGCCGCAGCCCCAAATCGCAGTCTTCCGTCACGTTGAATTCGTCCCACCCGCCGACTTCACGTAATACCTTCATTTTGAAGTGGTTGGAGGTTCCTCCCAAGGGGATGGGGGCCTGCAGGCAGTCCAGCCCAGGCAGGCAAAGGCCGAACCAGGTGGCGTATTCCACGGTGAAGCAGCTGGTCAGCAGGTTCCAGTTCCAGTTGTAGTAGGCCAGTTTCGCCTGAATGCAGGCGACGTTGTCAGGACAGACGGCGAAGGCGTGGGCGGCCTTCTTCAGCTGGTCAGGCTCCGGCTGGTCCTCCGCGTCGTAGATGACCAGATAGTCGGCGTCGCCGTCCTCAATGGCCACGTTGCAGGCCTTCGGCTTGGTGCGGGGCTCGCTTTTGGGGATGGGCGTGATGACGAAGGGAGGCTGGAGGCGAAGGGATTTGGCGACGGCCATGGTCTCTTCGTCATCCTCCTCAATCAGCAGGCGGATTTCGAGGCGGTCCTTCGGATAGTCCAGCTTCTTCAGCCCCTCGATGAGGCCAGGCAGCACTTCGCCTTCATGGTACATGGGAAGGATGACCATGTATTTGGGCCAAAGGCCGCCGTTGGGGGGCTTCCGGATATCCGACAGGCTGACTTGGATCTCGCGTGGCTTGCGGAGAGCCAGGTCGATGGTCAGAATGCGGTAGAAGGTGGTGGCCAGATAGAAGACCGTCAGAATGACGTTGATGACGAACAGCTCGTGGTACAGATCCCATATCCCCCACAGTATCAAAAGGATAACAGCTCCGATGAGCGCCAATTTCTGCCAGGGGCACAGGGTCAGGGTGGCCTGGGGGAAGCCTCTGGGGGACAGCGGCATGTCCGGGTTGTGGGTGGTCAGGTCGTAGGGTTTGGAGGACATATGGTGAATCGTCTCGATGGAATTAAGGCTTCAGAAAGGTGTCTAGCGCATGGGCGCAAGTGGCTGCCCACCAAGTTCTTGCGCTGTTGTTCATGGCGCGGGAGCGCAACGGGCGGGAGTCATCGCCGGAGGGCAGCTTGAACCACTCCGTGGGCGCCTCGCCTTGAATCATCTGCTGAGAATACAGATCGATGACGGGAAGGCCGACGGCGACGGCCAGCTCTTTGGTGAGACGGGCCGCGCGGTAGGCGTTCTCCGCCGGATAACCAGGGACTTTGGGCAGGGTGACCAACACAGGGGCAATGCCGGCGGTGTGGCAGCTCTGCAGCAGAAACACCAAAACGGGAGTCCATTGCTCAGGGGACATCCCCCGCTGGAAGGGACGCAGACCCACGCACAGCAGGGCGGCGTCCGGCTGGGCGGCGAGCAGGGCGGAAAGCCCCATGAGCGCCTCCGCCTCCAGCGGCGTCTCCAAGGTCGAGGCGGCCGGATGGCAGGACACTTCCAGCGGCGCGGCGGTCTCCTGCTCCAGAAGAGCCTTGAGGGAGGCGTCCGCGCTGACGGAATGGAAGGGGGTGATGACATCGTCCAGAACCGCCAGCCGCAGGGCATCGCCGTTGGCAGGACGGGCAAGAACGGGGCGATTTTTCTGTAAGTCATTGATATTCAATTTGTTACATATAAACACAACGGGTAGGCCTTCGGCATCCACCAATTGCTTGCTGCGAAGGAAGAGGGGGAGATTGGCCTGTTCCGGACGGATGAGCCGAATGTCCATCGGCGGCAGGATGTCCTTCTCGCTGAACTGGATATGAATGCGAAGCCGTTGGGTCTTCTCTGACGGCGACAGGGCAAAGGGGATTTCTCCCGTTCGGGTGGTGGGGAGTGACTGGCTGGCCACCGTCGCTCCCTCGCCGTCAAGCTCGTCAAGACGGCAGATGCAGGCTTCCCGAATCAGAGGGGAAAGGCGCTCCGGCCATTGGATGCTGCAGATGGCCGACAGGGGGGCATCGGGAGGCAGCACCATGGGAAGCCCGCTTAGGCTGGCCCGTGCCCGCACTAGAATCGGCTCCTGCCAATAAAGGTCGGCGGGCAGGGAGAGAATCGTGTCCCCCTGATGGACTTCGATGGCGGGCAGGAACCCCGGCGGGCAGAGAATCCGTCCGTTTGCGGCGGCAAGAGGGGTGCCGTCGGGGGCGCGGAAAGTGGTTGGATGGGTTTCCGACGTGTCCTGCGGAACCCGAATGCAGGCGATGGTGGCGTTGGTCTCCCGAATCTGAATGGGATGGATGGCCATGCGGGACAGGACGATGGGCTTGTCCGGACTGTCGCGGAACGTGGCGGTGAGGGAGAAGGGGACGCGAGAGGGCAGCAGCGGCGTCGGTGGCTGGCCAGGGCCCTCATCCCCCGCGGGACGCATAAGACATTGGGGAATCGGCTCTTCCGGCCGCAGAACGGTGATGAACTGCAGGGTGTGGAGGCCGGCGGACAGGGCCACGGGGGCGGCGAAGCCGCCGGATTCGGGGCGGGGCCGCGTCGCTTCCCGCCAGGAGGCCGCCGGAGTTCCGTCCACCAGCAGGAGCCAGGTGACGTTGGTCTCTTCGGAGCCGAAGGCCCATTGGCCGTCCTGCTCCAGATTCAGCTTGGCCTCCCATTGGAGGATGGCCACGGTGAACCGCTTTTTGGGCGGGGTCAGCCAGTTTTTGATGTCCGGAAGCCCTCCGATGGCGGTGCAGGGAGCCCATTCCATCTTTTCCTTGGCGGGGAGCTGTGCCAGATAGCGCAGAATCTCGTCCGACGAGAAGGGACGGGCCGTCAGGGTGGCGGACCGTTTCGCCACAAGAACCGGAGCGGGCAGGGGAGTCGTTTCCGCTGCGGCTCCTGCCTTCAGATAGACGCTGAAGGACGTGGCGGGAAGATTCGTGGCCCTTTGGGGCGCAATGTGTTCCGCTTTCGTGGCATCCACGGCGACGCCGATGAGACGTCCTTCCCGAAAGACCGGAACGGCGGTCATGGACTCCTCTTTGTCCGTGAAGGCGCTGACGGTGTTCAATGATGGGTCAAGTCCTTGGGGGACAGGAAGATACATCCGAAGGCGAGTGCGTGGGTCTGCGGACGCGCGAAGGCGAACTGGCGCCTCCGCCTCCTTCCACGGCACCTCCGCCCCGATGGCCATGGCGGCCACAAAAAACAGGAGGATGGCAAGATTTCTTAACATATTATATATATATTGTATAAGAGGAAGGGCTGTGAAATGTTGCGGGATGGAAAAACAATACTATAATTTATGATGTGAAAAAAATCCCATCGGAAACCGTTGGAAGTTTGCGTTTCAAGACAACACAAGGAGACATGCATGAAAGTGATGATGGTCACCGGCGCCCTGCTGCTCGTCCTCGCCGTGGGCTGCGGACGAAAGGCGGAAGAGACTCCGGACGTGAGAAAACTGACATTCTGGCACATCATGAACTACGCCGGCCCACGGGAGATTCTGGCGGACGCGGCGCGGCGCTTCGAGGCGGACCACCCCGGCTGTCTCGTTGAGATTCAGACGTTTGAGAATGACGACTACAAGACGAAGCTGGCTGTGGAGCTGGCAAGCGGCACGCCGCCGGATATTCTGTTCACCTGGGGCGGTGGCCCCTTGGCGGAATATGCGAAGGCCGGCAAGGTCATGGATTTGACAGATGCCTTACGTACAAACGACTGGCAAGGCCGTTTTATTGACCAGGCCCTTGCTCTTTGCCAAAGTGACGGCCGTTTCTACGCCGTGCCGTTGGACCTTTCCGCTGTCATGCTGTGGTGCAACCGACGGCTTTTCGAGGAGGCGGGACTGGAGTTCCCCCGCGATTTCGATGCGCTTCTGAAATTGTGCCCCGCCTTCCGCAGCCGTGGCATCGACGCCTGTGCCTTGGGCAACATGAAGCAATGGCCGGGCGCCTTCTATTTCTGCTATTTGGCCAACCGCTGCGGCGGTACGGAGCTGTTCATGGATGCGGCGGCGGGCAAGGCCTCCTTCGCGGACCCCGCTTTCGTCCGCGCCGGCGAACTGCTTCGCCAACTCATTGAGGCAGACGCATTTCCAGTGGGTTTTAACGGGCTAGACGACGGCCCTGCCCGGACGCGCTTCCTCAACGGCCAGTCCGCCATGCTGCTCATGGGCAGCTGGGTGGTGGCGCGGATCAAGGACGAGAAGCCGGAGTTTTTGGAACAGCTGGAGCCGGTCCCCTTCCCGACGGTGGTGGGCGGCAAGGGCGCTCCGGACGCGGTGCTCGGCGGCATCAATTGCGGTTTCGCCGTCTCCAGCTCCTGTGCCGAGCCGGAGCTGGCGGTGGAGTTCCTGCGCTATCTCACCGACGAGACCGTCGTGGACGCATGGTGCGGCATCGGACGGATTCCCGCCCTGAAGACAACGGCGGAGCAGGTGCAAAAACAGCCGCTTCCCACCCAGAAGGCCCTCGCCATGCTGCAGAAGGCCTCTTCCCTCCAGCCGTACTACGACCAGTTCCTGCGGCCTCGCAAAGCCGTGCAGCACAAGAAGACGACGCAGAATCTGTTCACGGGAACCATGACGCCGAAGCAGGCCGCCGCCGCCATGGACGCCTCGGACTGAACCGAGACAGCATGCGCGGAATGTCTGGCCAGTTGGCATGAAAACACCGAACTATTTGGAAGCCAAGGAGTTGTGAAAATCCTCGGAGGTGAGATAACGCGCTACAATGCCTCAATGATGGGCAGGTCGATGTTGCGTTGCTTCGGATTGAAGTTGATTCCGACAAGCGTCACGGGGCGGGGGTCGGCGGCCCATTTGTCCGCATAGCCGCGCTCTCGAATCTGCCTGATGGCTTCTTCTGCCGTGCGTTCGAATTTGAACTCGAAGACATAGACGGCGTCGGGGCGCTCCACCACAATGTCGGCATAGCCGCGGGCGGAAGGGAACTCAGGCTGCGGGTTGGCGCCGAGCATGGTGAAGAAGAGCTGGAAATAGCGTTTGGCCTCCGCCTCGTCCTTCAGATGCCACTCCGGCGGGATGGCGGCGTAGAGCGAGAAGAGCATGGTTTCGACTACCTCGCGGATGTCGCCTGCGGCAATCAGATGTTTTGAACGGTCAAGTAGCGTGTCGAAGGTGTTCTCCTTGATGCCCAAGATGTTGGACACGTAGCCGTTCCGAAGCGTCTCGCGTATCTCAATGTTCGGCGGCGCAAGCACATAGGTATCTGTCTGCGGATCCATCTCATCCACAAGATTTGCATCAGGAACTGGAATCACCTCCTTGATGGTGAGATAGCCGCCCTGATAGAGCAGTGATTCCATGGGCAGGGTGTCCGCATCGCACACATCCAGCTGGATGGGCTTCACGCGGACATTCTCCAGATCGGGGGGCATTTTGCCGACGGCCTTGATGCGGTTGAAGATCAGCGACGCGCCGCCGGTCGTCTCCCAATAGCTTTTGAGTTTGCCGCCGCCTGGGCTGAAAAGCTTGCCAAGTGAGACAGGGTTGATGACCCGTGCCTTGCTGTCAGGGGAGAAGCGATAGCCATCATACCATTTGAGCAGCAGGTCTTTTGCCGTGGCAAAATCCCACCCTCTTCGGGCGCCGAACGCCTCGATGTTCTCCCGCAGGGCGCCGTCCAGCTCTTCATGCGTGTAGCCCAACAGCGTTGCGAAGCGGGAGTCCATGGAGAGGTCGGTGAGGTGGTTGAGGCCGGAGAATACAGAGAGTTTCGTGAGCTTTGTCACGCCGGTCATCATGAGGAAGCGGATGACGTCGGAGTTGCTCTTGAGCGTCTCATAGAAATCGTGAAGCAGGTTACGCACACGATGGAGCGTGGGAAGGTCGTTCAGAAACTTGGCCACTGGCTCGTCGTATTCGTCGATCAGCACCACAATCTGGCCAGTGGTCGATTTCTTTGCAGCGGACTGGATGAAACGTTCAAAATTGAACGCCATGCCTGTGATGTCATCGTAGGGACATTCCACCTTTTCGCAAAATGACCGCACCAATTTGGTCAGTGATTCCTTGACCTCATCAAAGGTATCACCATTGACGCTGGCCATGGTGAAGCTGTAGACAGGACAGCGTTGCTTTTCGTCCCAGCACTCCCATGGCAAGCTGTCGATGGCAAGGCCTTGGAAGAGCTCGCGCCGCCCCTCAAACATTGCCTTTAATATGCTGAGCATCAATGACTTGCCAAAACGTCGCGGACGAGAGATGAAGAACTGCGCATCTGTCTTTGGCGTGGCCAGTTCATAGAGCAGCGCCGTCTTGTCCACATACTTTCCCTCCCCCTCAAGAATGAGTTTGGGGAAATCATTTGTCCCTGTGGTGAGTCGTTTGATTGCGGGCTTCTCGTCCATGTCAACCTCTATGGCGTCGAATCTTCAAACATCAAAATTACTATAATGCCTTAATAGGAAAGCTCCAGCGGAATAGCGATTTTTATCCCAATAGGCAATGGGAGGGTCGCGCTCCTGCGCGACCGAAAGCGCGAGGGTTGCATCGGCGGACGCGCAAGGCAATGGGAGGGTCGCGCTCCTGCGCGACCGAAAGCGCGATGGCAGTGTCAACGGACACGCAAGGCAATGGGAGGGTCGCGCTCCTGCGCGACCGAAAGCGCGATGGCAGTGTCAACGGACACGCAAGGCAAGCGATGGAGTTTGGCTAAATTCCATCACTTTGTCTTGCCGTAAAAACACTGCGCCCTGCCATCGCAAAAGGACGGCAGGGCGCAAGAGACGGTTGGCCATGATGGCCGATGATAGAGTTTACTGGATGCTGAAGGCCTCGTTCTTCTCCGTGAGCAGGAAGATGCCGTTGTTCATGGCGGCAAGATCCATCTTCTTGGCGGCGTTCAGAATGTCACCGCTGCCGCAGCTGCCCACATGGCCGTCGAGGAACGCCATGTTGGCGCGGTCGTTGTGATTGAGGCGGAACAGGTCGCGGCCCCAGGTGTCCTCAAGAATCTGGGCACCGGCCCACTGGGCGCCGTTGTCGGCGCAATAGCTGTCGCCATAGATGATGGAGGAGGAGGGGTTCGTCAGGTTCTGGGACAGAATCCATCTGCCGAAGATGGGGGAGCCAATCTGCTTGTAGGCGTTTGAGGCCCAGTCCATGGAGGTGATTTGGGCATAGCCTTGGCAGGGGGTTTCGTAGGCGCTGACGAAGTCATCGCACTTCGGGCAGGAGACGATGTCGGAGTCCATTTCGATGTAACCCGTGTCCATCATGACGGTGAGCCACAGGAAATGGTTGCCGCCCATGCTCTCGACCACATGGCCGCTGAGGACTTTCGGGTTCCGCTGGTCCATAGGGATGCGGCCGCGCCAGTCGTCCATGTACAGGATGGTGGATTCCATGACGCCGCGGAGGTTGGACACGCAGTTGACGGCGATGGCTTTCTGTTTGGCTTTCGCCAACGCGGGCAGCAACATGCCTGCCAGAATGGCGATGATGGCGATGACAACGAGGAGCTCAATGAGGGTGAATGCCTTTTTCATCTTTTCAAATTCCTTTCTATTAGGAAGTTAGCGCACTTGAAATGCTCCCCCGAAATTGGTTTTCGGCGAAAAGAGGAGCATTCTTCATGCAACTCAATTATAATTATATGAAAGTTTTTTGAAAAAACAAGAGGGCACCGCTCTTTTTTTTGAAATTTGGTAATTGGCGATGTCTTTTGCCGCGTCAGCGGTTGAACTGCACGCTCTTCCAGCCACTCTTGAATTGGCAATATTTCGTATTTACATTATATTTACGAAAATCGATGAGGGGGACAAATATGAATTTTGTATGGGATAAAGTAAAGGCTGAGACGAATCTGCAGAAGCACGGTGTCTCTTTTGACGAGGCAACGACGGTCTTTGATGACATCGAAGCTCTGTTCATCTATGATCCTGACCACTCACAGGATGAGGACCGGTTCATATTGCTTGGGATGAGCTCCTCCTTGCGTGTCCTATTGGTCTGCCATTGTTATCGTGAAGATGAAGATGTCATCCGCATCATATCGGCCCGTAAAGCCACTGTAAGAGAAACTGAACAATACATCAGGAGGAAATGACCATGCGCGAGGAATACGACTTCAGCAACGCCGTCAAGAATCCCTATGTCCGTCAGGGGAAGCAAGCGGTCACCATTCGGCTGGCTCCTGAGGTGATCGAATACTTCAAGCAGGTTGGCCAAGAGGTCAGCCAGCCATACCAGACACTCATTAATTCCTATCTGGTTGACTGTGTGCGAGCGCGTCGCCGCCCTGTGACGATCTGGAAATGAAGTGCAGACGCCCACCACCGTCAATCGCGGAGGGGGTGCGGGAAAAAGGGCACGGCGGTTCATTTCGCAGCGCTCCTTTGGCATTCAGCCGATTTCAGCTTCGACGATGAAATCAGTCCGTCACAATGAAAAAAACAAGAGGGAGCCGCTCTTTTTTTGAAATTTTGCAATTGGCGATGTCTTTTGCCGCGTCAGCGGTTGATCTGTGCGCTCTTCCAGCTCCTCAAGCTTTCCAGCTCCTCTTGTTTTTCCTGCTTCTCTCGTGAGACTTTACACATTCTCTGGAGATTTTGAGTTTTTTCAGGGAAGAACCGTGAAATTTTACGGTTTCGCTCTAGAAATCTTGTCGTCATGCGTTATTGTGTGATGATGTCGTTTTCGTTTTTGCAATCCACACCATGAATCAAGGAGAAACCATGACAAAGTCCTGGATACTGACTGACATTGAGAACCGCGTGTACGTCGAATCCGCGCAGATCAGCGCCACCGCCCTCGGCATGGCCGGCAACTGGTCTGTGACCAAAAGCCGTCTGAAGGGCGGCATTTCAGACGGCGTGGACATCATCGAGGTGGACAATGGCGCCTCGTCCTTCGTCATCGTGCCGACCCGCGGCATGAATCTGTGGCGCGGCCAGAGCAAGGGGCTCCGTCTCGGCTGGGACTCCCCCACGAAGAACCCCGTCAACCCCATGTTCATCACCCCGTTGGAGCAGGGCGGTTTGGGCTGGCTGAAGGGCTTCAACGAATGCATCGTCCGCTGCGGCATGAACTCCAACGGCGCTCCGGGGCCGGACCGGGTGGTGGACAACAATGGCAACGTGGCCGAGGTCATGCTGACCCTGCATGGCAACGAGGCGAACCTGCCCGCCAAATACGTGGAAGTGCAGATCATCGACGGTGATCCGGCGGAGATCGTGGTCATCGGCGTCGTGGAGGAGGCCCGTCCCTTCTGCCCGCAGTACCGCCTCACCACACGGATGTCCACCTTCGTGGGCAGCAAACGCCTTGACATCCATGACGACGTGATGAATTTCGCGGACTCCCCCTGCGAGTTCGAGATGCTCTACCACTGCAATTTCGGCCAACCCTTCCTTGGGAAGGACTCCAAACTGGTGGTTCCCGCGCTGGAAGTCGCCCCTCGGGACGCCCGCGCCCAAGAGGACATCGCCACGTGGCAGCGCTATCTGGAGCCGGTCGCCGGCTATGTGGAGCAGTGCTATTTCATGGACATGGCCGCCCGTGCGGATGGCTCCACCCTGGCCATGCTGCGCAATGCGGAAGGCAGCTGCGGCGTGACCGTCCGCTGGAACCGCAACCAGCTGCCCAGCTTCACGCAGTGGAAGCACACCACGGGCCTCAACGAAGGCTATGTCACGGGACTGGAACCCGCCGTCAACTACCCCAATGCCAAGATGTTCGAGCGGGAAAAGGGCCGTGTGGTCACGCTGAAGCCGCAGCAGCACTACGCCATTGATTTGGCTGTGGAGGTGCAGGAGAACGCGGCGGAAGTCGCGGCGCTGGAGGCGGAAATCGCCAAGGTCGCCGATGGCCGCTCCCCCGTCGTCCATCCCGAACCCATCGCCAAATGGAGCAAGCTGGACTAGACGGTCCCCTGGTTTCTGACGGCAAATGAAAACGCGGAGCCGCGTTGCGCGTTCGGTGACGTTTCGCGTCTTGCGGCCCGCGTTTGGCATTTGTCTTTTTCAATAGTTCTATCTCATTGATAGACAAGGAGTTATAGAAAATCTGCGGTGGCAGCCGTGCTTTGGAGAGTTTTGAGATGAGGCGTCATATCCTGTTGTTGCTGTGCCTGTGCGGAAGCCTGCTGGCACAATACACGCATGTTCTTCATCTGTCGTTGGATATGGAGAACGGCCGCAAAAACGCGTCCGTGACTCTTTCCAAACGCGGCGGTGGCCCCTGCGTGTCCCTTGAAATCGGGCGGACGTTGGTGCTCAAGGACATGACGACAAATCCGCCGGAGAAGCGGCTGGAGGCCAACGTCAAATGGTCGGCAGGACGGCATTCGGTTCAGGTGTGGTTTTCAGAAACCGTTAAGACGCAACTGGTTGTGGATGGCGTAGTCGTGAAGGAGGGCATGGTTCCCCTGGCGCTGCCCTCCCGCGCGGAGCTGGCCTTTCAGACGGTCTCCAATGTGAAGGAGGCCGCCAAGCCCGTCTTCCAGAAGCTGGGGGACATCCAGTTCAGCGATGACTTCGCGCGGACGGACGAAGACGGCGGCGAGGAGTTCTGGACCGTCCACAAGGGCCGTTTCTCCCTGAACATGAGCCTGAATCCAGGCAGTTCCCTCGGCGCCTTCCAATATTGGGGCGGCACGGAGAAGGGAGAGGAAGGGCTTGCCGTGGCGAAAACCTCGCAGTGGTTCTGGCGGAATTTCCGCTACGGCGCATCGACCATCCTGTCTGACGAAACGCAGACTTGGGGACTGGCCTTCGCAATCGCCTCGCCCACGACCTTCCACCGCGTCGAATTTGACGGAGGCGCGGGGCAGGTCCGGCTCATCCGCCGCGTGAACGGCACCGACCAGATTTTGGCGGAGGCCCCCTGCCATATTCGCGGCCAGGCATGGTCACGTGGCGATCTGATTGCGGCAAATGGAAGGGTGACCGCCTATTGGGAAGGAACAGAAGTTCTTGATATCCAAGAACCTAAAACATTCGCGGGGCCGGTTGGCCTATATCTGCGGGATACCGTCGGCGTCTATTTCGACGATGTGAAAGTCGTCTCTGCGCAGGAGATTCCGTCCGTGCTTACCGAGCCGCTCGGCCCCTGTGAGCAGAATTGGTCCGACTTTTCGGGAAAACATTTTCTGACGGACCCCTTCATGTCCCAATGGGCCCACCCGAGGGCGTCATGGAACAAGGAGGACGACGGCCTGTTCTGGTTCCGCTCCCGCCTTTTCGAGGACGTGGTGTTCGAATGGCGGAAGGACACGCGGCAGGCGCCGCTGAACGCCTTTCGAATCAACGTCTTCGCGGAGGAGGGCAAGGCGGATTCGGGACTGACGCTCCAAGGGGCGGACGGCAAGGTGACGGCCCTGCTTCAAGGCAAAGAGCTGGTCACAGCGGAACTGCCGGCGGCCATGGAGGAACTGCGGTTGGATGTGGGGGAATCCCTGCGTCTTTCCATGCATGGCAAGTCCCTGATGGAAGCGGAGTTGCCGCAAGATTTCGCGCGGCGCGGCTTTCTTGCCGCGGATTTAGGCGCGGCTTCCGACCTGAAACATCTGGACGCGGCGGATTGGCGGGATTCCGCTTTGGTTTCCTCCAGCCACCGCATGGACTACAGCTTCGAGCACGCGCCCACCGCATGGCATCCGCAGGCGGGAAGCTGGAAGGCGACCCACCGCTGGGCCTGCGTGCCGCGCTGGTCCTTCTTCGCGGGGCGCGGCGAGGCGGGGCCGACGGAGGTGAAGCACGGCAACGCGGTGCTGTGGAACCTGCGGCAGATCAAGGGGGATTTCGATCTGGAGGTCTTCGCCGCCCCCATGGAGGGGACGCCGCAGCGCGCGCACTTCACCTATCCCACCACCATCAATCTCTCTTTCGCCGCCGACGGCACGGCCCTCGACTCCGGCTACACCTTCGTCAACGGCATGTACGATCTCCCTTCCATATTGTATTATAAGGAAAGACGCTGCGCGGAGAACGGCGATCGGGTGGTGAACGGCCTGCGCCGCAACGAGCTGCATTGGTACAACCGCGTGACCCGCGTCTGGCAGCACTTCCGCATTCAGCGCCGCGACGGCCGCATCCGCATCGATTCCGCCTCCCACAACGACAATGCGGAGTACGTTCCCCTGAAGACCGTCTTTGACGAGCCGGACGCCAGCGATCCGTCGGTGCCGTCTCAATTTGCGCTGTGGACATGGGGGGAAAACGGTCTGGCGGTGGCCCGCGCCACGCTGTCCTTTCAGGAGTCCACGGGAGCTGGCCGGACCGCGGAGCAGTTTCCCGCCCCCGAGCTCCGCAAGGGCAAAGGGAAGAAGGAGCCGAAGGAATACACTCGTGTGGTCAATCCCATCTCCGGCGGCCAATTCGTCACGGTCGTTCATGACAAGCCCTTCGACCTGAAGGAGTTAAACAAACTTTCCATGTGGGTTCGGCCGGGGGAGGACACCCACTTGAGCCTGATTCTGACGATGAACGGACAGGCGGCGGAGATTCCGCTGAGCGGCCCCGTGACGACACGTCCCTTCACCTTCCTGCTGCAGAACCGCCTTCCGGAGGCGGCGGCAGGGATGCCTGGCTGGCTCAAGGTTGACGTGCCGCTGGAGGCCTGCGCACGGCCCTATTTTCAGCCGGACGAACGTATTATAGTCACATCTATCGCTATTGCAAGCCCTTATGATACCATTGAGGAAATTGCGGGGCTCGGCGTCAACCGCGCTGGCGCGACGGTGGATTTTGCACCGCCAATTTTGAGTTTTGCGAAGCAAGATGTGGAAGTTTCTGATAATGAGGAACTTCCGAATCCTTGTGTCAACGGGCGGCGTCTGCTGCAGGATTTTGAGCGGAATTGGGCTCCCCTCTATCGTTTTGGCGGGGCGGACGGCGCGGCGCTGCTGCGCGTGCCACGCGGGAGCGACGGCGACAATGGTGGCGGCAATGGCGGAAATGGTGAGGCCGACGGCGGCCGTGCGCTGCGGCTGCTCAACCAGAACGTGGGTGGCACGGCGGGCGTGGTTCTTTCTCCCGATGCCTTTTCGGTGGAGGCGTTCCCGCGGCTGGAGTTCGACTACGCGATTCCCGTCGGCATCGAAATCGATTTGGTCGCCGAGACGGACAAGGGCAATATTGAGATTGACATGACGGGCACGGACAATACATGGAAGAGCGCGGGCGCGGTGGAGATTGTCGCCGACGGCCAATGGCACCATGCGTCCGTCAATCTGGCGGAGTTGCTGAAGCCCCATTTGGATGCGCCGTATGTGGTTCGCCGCCTGATGCTTGCGGATCCTTTCCGCATGTCGTCCTATCAACGGCTCGCCTATTATCTGGATAACGTGGCCTTTGTTCCGGCCTTGGCGGAGAACGCCGTCGTCGAGCTGGCGAATCCCGCCGTGGAGGCGATGGTGGCGCTGTTGGACAATGCCGCCGAGACGGTTCCGGAGGTGACGGGAGAGACGGCAGGAAGTCAAATGACCGTCGCGGTTCCGGAAGGCGGCGCCACGTGGATGCACGTCCGCATGAAACGGAATGGCCAGTGGTCGGCGACGCGCCATGTCCCCGTGGCGACGGCGGCAGCTCCCGTTCCGACGGAACTTCCTGCGGCGCAACAAGATGAGAATGCAACTCCCGGCTGGCCACCATTGATTTCCTACATCCCGTCCGATCGGCTGGTGCGGGTTTCCATGGAGACGGAGGAGGGTGCCACGGAGACGCCGGAGACCTTTGGCGGCATGGAAATCCGACGGGAAGCATGGTGTCTGCGGAACACGGCGACGGCGGCCACGGGCAAGGCCTGCGCCGAACTGGTGAACCTGAATGATGACGGCTTCAATTCCATCTTCTTCCGAAAGGCGTCTTGGGATGTGAACCGCTGGCCCTGCATTTCCTTCAACTATCGTTTCAGACAGCCCAAATGCGCCCTGAATCTGTCCTTTTTGGTGAATGACGGCATGGCCATTGTGGCCTGGACGAATAAGTTGTCCAAGGGGAGTTACTTCGAGCAGGGACAGGTGGGCAGCGCGGAGCCGTTGGCCATTCAGGACGGCAAATGGCACGAGACCACCTTTGATTTCCGTGAGATGCTACTGACGAGCCGCTTCCCCAAAGGCGTCCCGCCCACGGGAATGACGGCGGCGGAATTCGCCACGTGGGCCACTGACCCAGGTGGGGGAGGCGGCTATACAAATCCCTTTGACGCAAGGGTTTACTTTGACAATCTGACCATCTACTCCAATCGGGGGCGCGACCCCGCCTTCGAATGGAGCCGGCGCCCCGATGACGCCGCCTATGCTGTCTGTTTTGATCAGAATCCCGAAACCATTCCACCAGAGGATGTTACGCAGACGGAATCCGCCGCGTCCTATCCGAACACGGCTCCCGGAACGTGGTATCTGCATGTCCGGGCCAAGAACAACGCAGGCGAATGGAGCGAAACTGCCCACAAATGCATCCGAATCGAGGAGTAGCTGAAATGTGTTCCGTCACCCCCTTCCACTTCAAGTTAGCTCTAAAAGCTCTGGAAAATTCCTAATTCCTAATTCCTAATTCCTAATTCTTTAAACTAAAATGAATTCCGGTATCCTTTACATTTTGGCCGCGGCCCTTCTTTGTTCCTTCTGCTACATTTTCAGTGCCCGATTCCTCCTGCATCACAATTCTCCCATTCGCATGCTGATTCTGGCTCAGACGCTGATGATGGTCATGTCGCTCCCCGCGCTCCCATTTCTGTTCCCTTTTGCGGAAATCCAACATGGATGGCGACTTGCGGGGTTGATTGCCATTTGGGTCATGGTGTTTTTCATTGGGCAGGGCTGTTTCTTCCGGGCTCAGGGCGTCTTTGAAGCCAGTCGCCTCGCCTCCCTGTTGGGACTCAAGATCATTGTGCTGGCCGTCATCTATATCTGCTTTGAACACAAGGCGTTAGGACTTTGGCAATGGGTGGCGGTCTTTCTGGCGGCCAGCGCGGGTATGCTGTTCAACTGGAGTGGCTCCTCCAAGGCCTCCCCCTTGGGATGGCTGTTTTTGGGCATCACCTTGATTTGCTATTCCACGGCGGACATCAGCGAGACCCATCTGGTTTTGGCGACTCAGGAGACGGGCCATGGGCTGATGAAATCTGCCTTCGGGGCCACGTTTCTGCTGTATGCGGTGTTGGGACTGGTCTCCCTTCCCATCTTCTTCTGGATGAAGCCCACAAAGGCCCAAATCATCGATGCCTTCCCTTACGCGCTGTTCTGGCTCGCTTCGCAAATTCTTCTGCTGGCGGGGTTTGCCATTGTGAAACCCGTCTTCGGCAACGTGATTTTGGCGTTGCGCGGCGTCTTCTCCGTGCTTATGGGACTGCTGTTGGCCCGCCTGGGCATGGGGGCGTTGGACACCAAAGACATTCCACCCCGCAAATGGATTCAGCGAGGCGTGGCCGCCCTTCTCATGATTGTGGCCATCGCCCTGTATTCCGGAATCCTGTCCCGCTGAATGGACTGAAGGAGTCCACAGAATACACGGAATAAACAGAAGCGTTCCGCCGCGTTCGCGGCTGAACGCGAAATGTTTTTTCTAAAAGATTAAAAAGGCAAATCCTCTCTGGACGCGGGACGGACGCGGAGGGATTGACAAAAAACTTGCTCTCGTTGTGAAAAAAAGCATTGAGGCCGCAACAATCTTCCAATTCGTGATATAGTATAGGATATATAATGCGCAGAGGTCGCCCCGTTGTTCGCGGGGCAATGATTCTTCCACTCAAACCAAAAGGGAAACGAGCATGAAATTTGCACTCTTTCTTGGAAACCGCGGCTTCTTTCCGGAACAGTTGATTGCACAGGCCCGAAAGGAAATCACCGAAGTCCTTCAGCGTCTTGGAATTGAGGTCCTCTGTTCTCCGCTTGACATGACGCGCTACGGCGCGGTGGAGACCTATGCGGAGGGGCGCGCCTACGCCAAGTTCTTGGAGGCCCACAAGGGCGAATACGACGGCGTCGTGCTGGCTCTGCCCAATTTCGGCGATGAAAACGGCGCCTCAGAGGGCCTGCGGGACTGCGGCGTGCCCATCTACATTCTGGCCTATCCCGATGAATTGGACAAGATGGACTTCAGCCTGCGGCGGGATGCCTTCTGCGGCAAATTCTCCATCATGGACGTGTTCCATCAGTATCAGATTCCCTTCACCGCATGGATTCCCCATGCCCTGCATCCCACCTCTCCCGTCTTCGCGGAGCATATGCGCCAGTTCGCGGCGGTGTGCCGCATCGTCAAGGGCATGAAGCGCTTCCGCATCGGCGGCATTGGCGCACGCCCCACTTTGTTCAAGACCATCCGCTTTGACGAGACCACCTTGCAGAAATATGGCGTGACGACTGAAGTCTTTGACAATTCGGATCTTCTGATTCGCATGAACAAAATCGCCTCCGACGATCCCGAATTGAAGGCGAAGATGCAGCGCTTCCGCGACTATTCGAATTTCTCCGTGGTTCCGGAGTCCTCGTTGGAGACGCTGTCGCGGATTTCCGTCGCCATCGACCGCCTTGTGGAGGAATATGAGCTGGACGGCATCGGCCTGCGCTGCTGGAGCGATCTCCAGCTGACCGCCAAAATCTCCCCCTGCGTCATTTTGAGCGAGCTCAACGACCGCGGCATCGTGGCGGCCTGCGAGATGGACGTGTGCAACGCCATGGCCATGCATGCGCTGAACCTGGCCTCCCAGGAGCCGGCCGCCTGCCTGGACTGGAACAACAACTACGGCGACGATCCGGACAAATGCATCCTGTTCCACTGCGGCTCCATCCCCCAGAAGCTGATGACCGAAAAGGGCAATGTCATTCCGCATAAGATGTTTGCGAAGGGACTGGGCGAAGCGTGCAGTCACGGCGCGAACGTGGGTTTCATCAAGGCGATGGACTTCTCCTTCGTCTCCACCATGACGGCGGACGGCAAGCTGTTCTACTATTCCGGCGAAGGCAAATTCACGGGCGAGCCGTTGGGCGAGGGATTCTTTGGCTGTGGCGGCTCCGCTTATGTGCCGGATTTGCAGAAGAAGCTGAACGTCATAGGCTATGCGGGCTACCGCCATCATGTCAGTGTGACGCCCGGTCTCTGGACAAAGGCCATCGACGAGGCGTTCCTCCATTATCTGAACTACAACAAGACGGAGCTGTAGGCCATGAGCTTTTTGGGAATCGACATTGGCTCAAGTTCCGTCAAGGCCGTGGCCTTCGCCGCCGACGGACGGGAGCTGGCTTCCGCGAACCAATCCTATGCGTTCACGGTGCCCGAACCGGGGGCCATGGAACTGGACAGCAGGACGGTTCTCGCCGCCGCCTTCGACGTGATCGCGGAATGCGCCTTGGCGGTGGCGAAAGTGGATCGTGTGGAGGCACTTGCGATTTCCAGTCAAGGGGAGGCCTTCACGCCTCTGGATGCGGCGGACCGAATTCTCGCCCCTGCCATGATTTCAGGCGACTCCCGTGCCTCCCGCGTCATGGAGGCCTTCGCCGCCCAATTCGGCCGTGAGCGGATCTACGAAATCACGGGGCACACGCCCTCTGCCATGTTCTCCCTTGCAAAGCTTTTGTATCTTGCTGAAAACAAGAAGGATGTGTGGTCGGCTGCGGTCAAGTTCCTGTGTTTTGAGGACTTGCTGGTCCATGCGCTGTGCGGCGAGGCGGCCATGGGATGGCCGTTGGCGGGGCGCACGCTGCTCTTCGATGTCAGGCGCCATGGCTGGAGTAGCGAGCTGCTTGCCGCTGCCGGCCTGCGAGAGGAGCAGTTTGCGAAGCCGCTCCCCTGCGGCAGCGTCGTCGGCACGGTTTTGGCGGAACGCGCGGCCCGACTTGGCCTTTCTCCGGATGTGCAGGTGGTCACTGGCGGCCATGACCAGGTCATCGGCGCCTATGGCTGCGGCGCCACCGTGCCCGGAACGGCCATGTACGCGGCGGGCAGCGTGGAGGCCTTTGTGCCCGTGTTTGACCGGCTCTCCATGTCTAACGAGTTGTACTGCAATAACTTATGCACATATGACTTTGCGGAGGAAGGCAAATACGCCTCCATCGCCTATTCGCTGACCGGCAGCAATCTTCTGGGGTATTTCATGAAGACCTTCGCGAAGGATCTGCAAAACGACTATGACGCGCTGTTGGCGGAAATGCCGACGGAACCCACTGGGCTTCTGGCACTTCCGTATTTCACTCCTTCGGGAACGCCCTATTTCGACGAGCGGACTCCCGCCTGCCTCTATGGATGGCGTTTCGGCATGGGCCGCGGCGAGGTGCTCAAGGGGCTGGAAGAGGGCATCGCGTTGGAGATGAAGCTGAACATGGTGTTGCTGAAGAACAGCGGCGTGTCCATCAATCAGCTGATTGCCACGGGCGGCGGCTTCCGCAACCCGGCCATGGTGCAGCTGCGGGCCGATGTGCTGAATCTGCCGATTTCGCTGGTCAAGATCAAGGAGGCAGGTTGCCATGGCGCCGCCAGTCTGGCCTGCCGCGCGGTCACGGGGACGCCGCTGGCGCCGCCGCCCATCGTCGCGGAAGTGCAGCCCAACGCGGAACGCGCCGCCCTCTATGAGCGGAAATTTGACGCCTATCAGAAATTCTCCGCCTGCATCCGCAAGTCGCTCTAAAAAAAGTCCACGGAAAACACGGAATACACAAAATGTTCAGCCGCAATTGCGGCTGAATTACCTTAAAAAACGCCGTTAACCAGTTGTTTATTCATAACATATTGTGTATAAGCATCTTATGCAAATTGTAAAATTCGCCCAGCGGGAGAGTGTCTCAAGCTCGAAAATCACGGGGTGAATCTGAAGCGTGAAAATACTCATTCATCTTCTTTCCTCTTTTTTTTGCAGCGTATTGACTTGAAAAACCCAAGCGTTGGGTTAAATTATGGAAAAACAGCGAATCGAGTTTGTATCATGCCACGGTTTTTCATGTTTCTTGGATACTGGATTGGCCGGTTTTCCCACGAGGAGAAGCGTGCCCATGTTCATGCGGTGAAATTCGGTTCGTGCGAGGAGATGAAGATCTGGCTTGAGCCGGAAATCGAAGTCGAATATATCCATGGCATCAACGCTGTGACCGCAAACAAAATCCTCAATGAAATCAGGAATAGAAAAGATGAATGTCTCAGAAAATGGAACGAATGTGAGCGCAAAAGTCGTTGAGCTGACCAAGGATTTCATGCTCGTTGACTACTGCGGCAGAATCTACCGCATAGACTTTGACCGCTATCCGTATTTCCGCAGCTGTTTCCTCAGCGAACTGTACAATGTGCAGGCAAGTGCCGCTGGACTGCATTGGCCAGACGCCGACATCGACCTCGAAGTCAAATACATCGAAAATCCGCCGTCCGAGCCCAGCGAGGTCGATTTGGACTGGTGGAAGGCACAGCGGAAGAGAATTCTGTCACGACTGGGAGCCATTGGCGGATCGATGAAAACTCCCCGCAAGGCCGCAGCCAGCCGCGAAAATGGTGCCAAGGGCGGACGCCCAAGGAAAGTCGCCGCTCCCGCATTGTCCTGATATTGCATGAGATGGAATAATTCCCGCAGGTTGCGCCATAGGATTTTTGCAACAACCCCTTTTTGGACCATCAAGTTTTTGAATGGTTACCTGCAATTTATACTTCTTTAGATTGAAATTTACGTTTTCTGAAAGGATTGCACATGTCGTTTTCTGCCGCCCCTTCAGGGCTTGAACGATCGTAACAATCTGCCATACCCGGGGTTACGCTTGCCGCTTCGCGGCCACGCTTACCCCGGGCTGTGCTCCGCCGCCCCTTCGGGGCTGACGCGCGAACTGCAATGTCGTTTTGAAAAGTCATATTCTACCCTAATGTGGTATAGCATTTTGCAGTAACATGTTGTAGACTTCGGAATATATTTCCACTGATATATGCAAATGGGGCTGCCACAAAACTAGGTTTTGCAACAGCCCCTTTTTGTACCATCAAGTTTTTGAATGGTTACATTCCTAATTCCTAATTTCTAATTCCTAATTTATAATTACAAGTTCCTAATTCCTAATTACTTAGCAAAGCTTTCCCATGGGATGTTTACAGGTTTGCGGTCAGTGATGATTTCGTCCACATGCATGAGCAGGGGGAAGTCCGCCAAGTTGAGTTCGCCTCTGGCGGCCCGTTTCTTCAAGGCGCGGGCCACGCGGCCGGCGACCACGAGGGACTCCAACGTCACCCCCTGAAGCCGCTCCAGTGCCTCATCAATGCTAAGTCCTTCTCCCAGAAGGATACCCACCTTTCGGGTCCGACCACCGTAGACGGTCACATACAAATCGCCGATGCCCGTGTAGAAGCTGTTGGCGGTGCCGCCCTGCATGGCGACCAGCTTGTCCATCTCCCGCGTCGCCTGCAGAAACACCGCCGCCTGCGAGTTGTAATGGATTTCGTTTTCGTTGCCGCTGCGGCGTATGTTCTCTCCGATGGTCAGGGCGATGCCGAGGGCATAGCCGTTCTTCAGGGCCACGGCGGACTCGATGCCAATGACGTCCTGAGTGACCATGATATGGTAATAGGAGGTGGTCATGGCGGCCTTCATCATGGCCAGCGTCTGGAGGTTGCGGCCGCAGAAGGCCACCAGGGACTGGTCATGGGCGACCAGCTCGTAGCTGGTGCAGGGGCCGCCGATGGCGTTGAGCTCGTTGGACTTGCCCAATTTGTCCAGTTTGGCTTGCCACAGGTCTGGATAGCAGAGCAGAGTGCCGTCGGGCAGATCCTGAAGGCCTTTGGTCACGGAGAGGATGGGGACTTCGTTCGGGATTTGGGGCAGGACGGCGTCGCCGAACCAGTCCACGCCGAAAGAGCTGACGCCGCAGATGACGAAACTGGCGCCTTCCAGCGCCTGTTTCAGCTCTTCGAACTGATAGAACTCCACGCCGCTGGGGAAATCGCGGTCGAATTTGGGATGGCGGTTGGTGCGGCGGGCCGTCTCGATGATGTCCCGATCCAGAACCGTGCCCACGAGGCGGACCCGATGACCGTTTTCCCGTGCGGGAAAGGCCAAGGCGGAACCCATCATGCCCGAACCGACGATGACAATCGTTTTCATATCTATTCTGTCTATTCCGTTTATTCTGTGGATGTTAATGAAGTTCCCTGAAACAAAAAAACACCCAAACGGAGACGCCTGGGTGTTTTCGAAGCGGAGATGGCGGAGTTGACGAGGCTCGAACTCGCAACCTTCGCCGTGACAGGGCGATGCTCTAACCAATTGCGCTACAACTCCGCGTATCAGACGCCGATGCAGACATGGCGGAGTTGACGAGGCTCGAACTCGCAACCTTCGCCGTGACAGGGCGATGCTCTAACCAATTGCGCTACAACTCCACGTCCGCAATGCGTCCAATGCGTATTAAGATAGTGGACAAAGCTCCATTTTCAAATTGCCTCATGCAAAAAGTTGAAGATTTCGGATTAATTTGCCAATTTCGGAGTCGGGACAGGAGGCGCCGCCCAAAATGCCGATGACGCGCACCGACGGCGGCAGCCAGTCCGACGATGTCTTCCATTCGTGGGTCGCGGGCAGAAAGTGTCGGATTTGGTCGCTGTGGATGTCATCGGGGCTTTGGATGAAATAGGTTGTGGTGTTTTGAGCGGCGAGGCGGTAGAGTTGGGTGGTGTTGCTGCTGTCGGTGCCGCCCAGGACAAGAATAATGTCACAATTCCTTTGTGTGCAGAGATTTACGGCATCCTGTTGGCGGGTTCGCGTGGCACGGCAGAGGGTGTCGGCCTGAATGCAGGTTCCATGGTGGGCGGGGGCGTTGGACAAAATGTCGGCCACTTGGCGGGTTTCGTCGCCGCGCATGGTGGTCTGGTTGACGAGCACCCAGTCCAGCTCGTGGAGCCGTTCGGAGTGCAGGAGCCATTGGGTGGGATAGGGGTCGGCATCGCCATTGAGGGCGGCGGTGAAGGCGGTGGCGGCCTCGGGCGTGGGGATGATGGCCACGGCGGGGGCCAGAGCGGCGGCGCGGGACCAGATGGCGTTGGTCTCCTGATGCTGCGGCTTGCCGTGGATGCAGATGGCCGCTCCCTGCTTCGCGCCGTTCTCCACCGCCTGCCAGACTCGGCGGACGAAGGGGCAGGTGGTGTCCACGATGCAGCCGGGGGGCTGGACGAAGCGGTGGAGCCGCTGATCGATGTCCAGAGGCAGGCCGAAGGCGGGCACGACGAACACGTCCTGCGGGGAGGCATGATCGAAGAGGGCGTCCAGCTGCGGTTCTGGAACCAATGTGACGCCTTGGCGGATGAAACCATCGTTGACGGCGGGGTTGTGGATCATCATGCCCAAGAGCCAAATCCGGCGGCCGGGGTTTTCGGCCACGGTGCGGGTCAGCCGCGTGACCGCGCCTCTTACCCCTTGGCAGAAGCCGAAGGAGTCCGGCAGCAGGACGAGCCGGCCGGATGGCAGGGGAAGGGGCGCGTGGCTGTCCCGCAGATGGGAGACCAGGTCATCGTGGAAGATGTTGTCAGTCATGGAATCCGAATCCAGAGGGGGAGGGGAAGGGGTCGCCGAGGGGCGCTTCGGGGCAGGGGAGTCCCATGGCGGTCAGGGTATCACGAAAATCCTGTGGGATGGGGGCGGTGAAGGTCATGGAAGCGCGGGTGACGGGATGGGGCAGTGTCAGTGTCCATGCATGGAGCATTTGGCGGGGGACGGCGCAGGGGCCGTTGAAGGAGTGACCGCCGTAGAGGGCGTCTCCCAGAACTGGATGGTGCAGACTGGCCAGATGGACGCGGATCTGGTGGGTGCGTCCCGTGAGAATGTGGACTTCGAGCAGGCTGCAGCCGCCACCGGTCCCCAGAAGTCGATAGTGGGTGATGGCGCGCTTTCCCCCTTCGGTCACCACGGCCCGTTTGATGCGGTTGACGGGATGCCGCCCGATGTCCTTCTCCACCTTGCCTTGTGGCGTATTCATAACTCCTTGCACGATAGCAAGATAGGTCTTTTGTGTCTGATGATTCATGAAGGCGCCCTTCAGCGTCGTCTGCGCCGCCGTGTCTTTGGCGACGATCAGTGTTCCGCTGGTGTCTTTGTCCAGCCGATGGACGATGCCTGGCCGCTGGTTCTCGTCCATCATTTCATTAAAGGTGTCCTGCTCCCGAAACAGCAGCGCCTGCACCAAAGTGCCCGTGGCGTTGCCGTTGGCGGGATGGACAACCAGGCCGGCGGGCTTATTGATGACCAGAATGGCGTCGTCTTCGTAGAGGACGTCCAGCGGGATGTCCTCCGGTCTGGCTGTTTCATCCTCTTCTGGAGGGAAATCGACGGTGACGGTGTCTCCCGCCCTTGCCTTGGCGGACTGAACGCAAGGTTTGCCGTTAATCAGAACCCGCTCGGCTGCAATGCATTTTTTGAAGAAGGAACGGCTGTAGTCAGGGAAGAGCTGAGGGAGCAGGCGGTCAATGCGGTCTCCATCCTGAAACGGTTCGCCGATGATGCGTTCCTCTGTGCTCATGGGGTCGTGTGTGCCCTATGGGGTCTTGGATGCCTTGCGGCGACCGGTCCAGACGAAGAGAACCACCGCCAGCGGCAGCAGCCAAAGGCAATGGAGTTGGGAGGGGCTCAGGCCCCACGTCTTGGACAGATAGTCGCCCCGTCCAAATTCCAGAAGGAATCGGCCCGCCGCATATAATATAAGGTATATAAGGAAACGCCGCCCCTCGAAGTGCTTCTTGTGCTCCAGCCACAGGATGACGCCGCAGAGGCACAGGTTGGCGAGGGCGGCGACGCCTTCGATGGGAAAGGTGGGATGGCAGAGGGTCAGGTCGGGGGAGAAGGGGAGAAGCCCCTGCCGCAGTTGGGTGTCCAGAACCGGATTCATGGCGTTTTCCCCCACGAAGGCGGGATAGCGGATGGCCAAAGGCCCCTCATAGGGAAAGCCGAAGCAACAGCCGTTGAGCAGACAGCCGATTCGTCCGAAGGCATGGCCCAGCGGCAGCGCGGGAGCCAGAAGGTCGGCCAGCTTCCCCAGGTCCCAATGACGTTTCCACGACAGCAGCAGCAGGGCGACGATCGCAAGGAGGAAGCCGCCGTAGAAGACCAGCCCCCCCTTGTAGATTTTCAGCGTGTCCAGAGGGGCCCCGCGGAACTCGTCGTAAAAGCGGATGACGTAGAGCAGCCGCGCGCCCACCAGTCCTGCGCAGACGCCGGTGAAGGTGATGTCCGACACGTCATCCGGCTTGAAGCCGAATTTGTGCGCCCGCTTCAGCTGGAGGACGTAGGCGGCGACCATGCCGGCGGCCACGCACAGTCCGTACCAGCGGAGCTCCAGTGGCCCAAGGGACAGGAAGACGGGGTGAACCATGGGCTAGGGGGTGTCCTTCTGTTGGATCCGATTGAGGAACGTCTTGATGGACAACAGGATAAGAGAAATGGCCATGACCAGCAGGATGAGCGCGATGACCACGATGATGTGGGACTTCCCCCAATTGTGGATGGTCATGCTGACCAGAGCCCACACGCTGATGGTCATCATGAAGATCATGGGAAGCAGGGCGAAGAGCACGGGGCGTTTGGTGCGCATGAGCCAGAGGGTGACCGTCAGCAGGGTGAGGGCGGCCAGCAGCTGGTTGGAGGCGCCGAACACGGGCCAGATGCGGTCACCCAAGCCGGAGAGGGCCAGCCAGAGGACCAGCAGGATGATGATGGCGGTGGCGGTCCAGCGGGAGGCGAAGAACTGCTTGACGGGGGAGGGGGCCGACGGCGTGTCGGCGGTGTTCGTGTCGGCGGCATCCTTTTCGGTGATCAGATTGCAGAGTTCCTGCCAGATGAAGCGGGCCAGGCGGGTGGAGGTGTCCAGCGTGGTCAACAGGAAGGCGGAGACGGCCAAGCTGAGGAAGGTCAGTCCCAAATCATAGGGGATGTGGAGTTTGGTGCAGAAGGTGGCCAGTCCCATGGCGAAAGCGGCGGCGGGGGCCACTTTGGTCTCCGGATTGGTGACCAGCTCCGCGAATTTGTCGCTGGCCAGATAGGCGACGCTGATGGTGGAGATGATGCCCAGAACCCCTTCGATCAGCATGCCGCCGTAGGCCACGGGAAGCATGTGCTCCTCTTTGGCGATCTGGCGGGAGGAGGTGCCGGAGGAGACCAACGCGTGGAAGCCGGAGCAGGCGCCGCAGGCGATGGTGACGAACAGCAGCGGGAACACGTTGGGCACCACTGGTTTGTCGGTGACGAAGGCCGGCACTTCCAAGGTGGGGTGATAGCAGAGGATGGAGGCCAGCCCCAACGCCATCATCAAATAGAGCAGGTAGGAGTTGAGGTAGTCGCGGGGCTGCAGCAGTTTGTCCACGGGCAGGATGGAGGCGGTCGCCGCATAGAGCAGCAGAATGATGGTCCAGATGAGGGCCTCATGGCCAGCGCAGCCAGGGATGTTCTTCAGATCCAAGGGGATAAAAGTGCTGACCCAGATGAGGACGAAGAGCAGGGGCACGAAAATCAGGCTGGCCTTGCCGATGGAGAGGATTTTCCGCCCTGTGATGAAGCCGAAGCAGGGGGCCTCGAAGATGAAGAGGATGGAGGCGGTGGCGACCGTGGGCACGTTCATGAAAGTATGCACCACGATGCCCGTGAAGCTGGTGACCACCAGAAGCAGCGCCGCCAGGCAGAAGCCCAAAAAGATGATGCTGCCGCTTTTCCCCAATTCGTTGCGGATGACGGTGGCGATGGAGCAGCCTTGGTTCCTGACGGAGAGGAACATGGCGGCGAAGTCATGCATGGCCCCGATGAACACGCAGCCGATCAGAATCCAGAGGACCGCCGGCCCCCAGCCATAGGCAGCCGCCAAAACCGGTCCCACAATGGGCCCCGCTCCCGCAATGGACGCGAAATGATGGCCGAACAGCACCGGCGCCGCCGTGGGAATGTAGTCTATGCCGTCCTGCAGGGTTTTGGAGGGACAGGGTCGGGCCGGATCCACGCCGAATAGCCGCTGAAGGACAATTCTACCATACAGAAAATACGCCAGCGCAAACCAGACCAACGCACCAATCAGAAGCACAGCTCCATTCATGTTCCTTAACCTCCATGACTTGCGAAAACGCCGTCTGTAGCCGTTCCAGACGACTTGTCCTTTAATATAAGGTCCCAACCGGGTTTGTAAACTTCTCATGCCTCTTGTCTTGTTTGTCTGATGGCAAAGGACGCGGTGAGATCATTGGGTCTGAACAGTTGCATCTGTCTTTTCTTGCAAATCCAACATTTGATGTTATTTTTACAAGAATCTGTTGGAGAGAATGCATTTTAGAGAAGACGGGGTGGCGTGGAACCGCCGTCCCCTTTATACCATATATATACAATAGAAGGAAATGAAGACATGCGTTATGAATTGATGCGCCCCAGTCAGATTCGGGAAGCCATAGACAAACGTTGGCCCGTCGTGCTGCCTTTGGGGGTTTTGGAGTATCATGGAGAGCATCTGCCCGTGGGCATGGACACCTTGGCGGTGGTCAAGTGCGCGGAGCTTTTGGAAAAGGAGATGGATTTGGTGATTCTGCCGCCGTTCTACTATGGGGCGGCCAGCTTCGGCGTGGAGAAGCCGGAGCGCAACGGAACGGTCCATGTGGACTCGCAGGCTCTGTTACCCTTTGCGCGGCAACTGTTTCTGGGTCTGTTGCGGGTCGGTTTCCGCAACATCCACACCTTCATCCACCATCAGAGCGAGGACTTCGCCTCCGGCATGCCCACGGATTTGGCGTTCCGTCTCGCGGCGAAGCAGGTCATCATGGAGTTTTTGGACCAGACCCGCGGTGAAGGATGGTGGGGGGACAATTCCAGCGCCAACTACTACACGGACTTCTCCAGCATTGACGCCAACCCCTTCATCTGGATTCAGTGCCATCCGCTGATGGACAAGAAGGTTCTGGAGACCTATCCCTTTGACCATGCGGGAGAAGGGGAGACCTCTCTCATGATGTCCCTGTGTCCCGACCAGGTGGACATGGCCAGCTGCGACATGTCGAAGTGGTATGTGGCGTCGGCGGCGAAGGCCTCCAAGGCCACGGGAGACCATGGAGTGGAGGCGATACTCGACCATCTGCGCCGTGTCCTGCGCGCTAGCTAGCTCTAGAGGCTCTAGATAAATTCCTAACTCCTAATTCCTAATTTGAG